>TARA_R110002073_G_scaffold25832_3_pt1 | contig 114327 bp, 96 predicted proteins | sample TARA_R110002073 | Tara Oceans TARA_R110002073 (sample SAMEA4397174) | marine metagenome | biome: Polar Biome; feature: [DCM] deep chlorophyll maximum layer (ENVO:01000326); material: water (ENVO:00002006), including particulate matter (ENVO:01000060) such as... | depth 40 m
GATCAAAAGCCACAAGCAAAGCCAAGACCGCCCCCCGCAACCACAGCACCACTTTGTAGCAGGCTGCTTGCAGGCGATCTGGCATTAACTCAACACTCTTCGCTTGCAAGTAAGTCCCACAAATATCAAAAGCCACAAGCAAAGCCAAAACCACACACCCAAGGGCACGACATCAGCCCCTTAGCCTTCTTGAGAGCAGCGGCCCAGCGATCGGCGGGCGCTGTATCCACCACCGCCCCCGTGGTAGCATGCGCGCCGTTAAACCCACGCGCTCTGTTCGGCTTTCGGGCGGCTATCTCGACTATTCGCGGTATCCATGCCTGAACCGTTCCCAAGAGCTCTTCATGCCGCTTTTCAGACAAAGTCCCCCACGGTTCATTATGCTTGAGTCCATTAAACGTAACTGGTTTTCCAATCTGCGCGGCGACGTTCTCGCCGGCATCGTTGTCGCACTAGCGCTAATCCCAGAAGCCATCGCCTTTTCGATTATTGCCGGCGTTGACCCCAAAGTCGGGCTGTATGCCTCATTTTGTATTGCTGTCGTCAGCGCCTTTGCCGGCGGCAGACCTGGTATGATTTCCGCAGCCACAGGTGCAATGGCGCTACTGATGGTCATGCTGGTAAAAGAGCACGGCCTCCAGTATCTACTCGCCGCCACCCTGCTGACCGGCGCCTTACAGATTCTGGCCGGCTACCTGCGGCTTGGTGAACTGATGCGCTTCGTCTCGCGCTCGGTGGTCACCGGCTTCGTTAATGCCCTCGCCATTCTGATCTTTATGGCCCAGCTCCCCGAACTCACCGACGTAGCTTGGCACGTTTATGCCATGACCGCCGCAGGCCTCGGTATTATTTATCTCTTCCCATACATCACCCGTTCGGTGCCGTCTCCGTTGGTGTGCATCGTCGTGCTTACGGCACTGTCTATGTTCCTCGGTTTGGACATTCGCACGGTAGGCGACATGGGCGAGCTGCCGGATAGCTTGCCAGTATTCCTACTGCCGGATATCCCACTGAACCTCGAAACACTGAAAATTATTTTCCCAATCTCCGTCACCATGGCCGTAGTCGGCTTGCTCGAATCCATGATGACCGCAACGATTGTTGACGATCTAACAGACACCACCAGCGACAAAAATCGTGAGTGCAAAGGTCAAGGACTAGCCAATATTGCCTCGGGCTTTCTTGGCGGTATGGCTGGCTGCGCCATGATCGGCCAGTCTGTCATTAACGTTAAGTCGGGCGGCCGCACGCGCCTCTCCACTCTGATTGCCGGCTCCTTTCTACTGGTACTGGTGGTCTTTCTTGGCCCTTGGGTATCGAAAATCCCGATGGCAGCCCTAGTTGCCGTCATGATCATGGTGTCTATCGGCACCTTTAGCTGGGAATCCTTCGTCAATCTGCGCAATCACCCGAGTAGTAGCAGCATCGTGATGCTGAGCACGGTCATCGTGACCGTCTTTACCCATAATCTGGCGTTAGGCGTGGGTGTCGGCGTGGTACTGAGCGCACTGTTTTATGCCAACAAGGTCGGCCGAGTCTTTTATGTCGCCAGCAATACCGACCATGACGTCAATCAGCGCGACTACAGCGTTATCGGCGAAGTGTTTTATACCTCAGCACCTCAATTCGCCACGTCATTTGATTTCAAAGATGCCGTTAAAAAAGTAACTATTGATGTACATCGGGCCCACTTCTGGGATATCACTGCAATTGATGCACTCGATAAAGTTGTCCTTAAGTTCCGCCGTGAAGGCACTGAAGTGACAGTTATCGGTCTCAATGAGGCCAGCGCAACTTTGGTGGATAAATTTGCAGTACACGATAAACCTGACGCTGTTAATAAATTAATGGGCGGTCACTAGTTGCCACCTACCGGGGAGATAGCCATATGACACAAGTCATTGCCTGCATCGACGGCTCCGACTCAGCCAGCGCCGTTTGCGACTATGCCGCATGGGCCGCCACGCAACTTAGCGCGCCATTACTGCTATTACATGTGCTCGACGAAGCGCGCTACCCAAGCGAAGCGAACCTTAGCGGCAGCATTGGTTTGGGCGCTGTAGCCACGCTACAAAAAGAGCTGGCCGATCTCGACGCCAAGCGTAACCAACTGGCATTAGAACAAGGCCAGTTGATGCTGGAAGCGGCCAAAGAAAAAGTCATCGCTGACGGCGTTGTCCACCCTGTTCTACGTCAACGACACGGCGAGCTGCTTGCCTCACTCAAAGAGCTCGAAGAAGACACTCGTTTGCTGGTCATCGGTAAGCAAGGTGAAGCTCACCCCGATCCTGGCGCTCAAGTGGGCGACAACGTGGAACGTGTGGTCCGCTCAATGCACCGCCCAGTATTAATTACGACCGGTGAGTTTGAACAACCCACTTCGGTAATGCTTGCGTTTGATGGCAGTGCAACAATGGCAAAAGCGATCGACATGATCTCCGCTAGCGCCCTGTTTAAAGGTCTGCCATGCCACCTCGTCACCGTCGGTAACGATAGCGACGCTTTACAAGGCGCAGCTAAGCAACTGCGCAACGCAGGCCACGACGTGACTGTCGCTTTTCTTTCCGGCGACGTTGAGAATGCACTGCACCAATATCAGCAACAAAAAGATATCAGCCTCGTTGTTATGGGCGCCTACGGTCATTCTCGCATTCGCGAGTTTTTCGTCGGCAGTACAACCAATGCATTATTGCGCGGCGCAACCGTACCGCATTTGATTCTGCGTTAACGATAGCAACATTAACCATCGCGGGCTTTCATCCGCAAAAAAGGCGAGCCTGGAAGCAGACTCGCCTTTTTTGATTACACCTTGCCCATCAATTATCGAAAAGCTTCGTCGCTGTACTTACTGGCCGTAACGTCCGCTGGTCGTAAGATACTCTAACTCCTCTTCCGTACTTTCTCGCCCGAGTGCTGCGTTGCGATGAGGAAAGCGGCCGAAACGCACAATCACTTCTCGATGTTCAATCGCATGACCAAGATTGCCGCGCATTTTATCTGCTATCGTTTTCGCACCGTCTTTCTCCGCAGCCGCAACAAGACGCGTAAAACAACTCACTGATTCATCCTGAAGCGCTAAATCTTCTGCGTGCATTAGCGGCATATAAAAAAACACCCGCGCCACCCACGGCAATAGTTCATCCATGCCCCGCGCAACCCCTTCCATCACCAATGTCACCGCACGATGATCGCCAGAAAACGCGCGCCCTTCGCCACGATAAATATTGCGCGTAAACTGATCCAACAACACCAGTAACGCCACACGCGACAACGGCTTTTCCTCCCATTCCACCAACTCACTCCACAACGCCGCTTCAACCAACGGTTCAAATTGCTCGCGAATCTGTTCATCTAAACCCGGGCGACCACCAAACCATAGCTCCCCCATATTATGCGACGGCCAGCCAAGCTCAATGCCATCTTCAAACCAAAAATCCAGTACCGGCTGCCACAACTTCTCTGACGTAAACTGCATTATTTTATCGCCCTCATGATTCATCTGCCGCCATAGAGCAGACTGCCGATATTTCCTCAGCCATAACTGTCCACGCGTTGTCGAGCAATGTCGGTTGCGCTGCTGCGGTCGGATGAATGCCGTCGTCCTGCATCATTACAGGATCATCAAGCAGTCCGTCGAGAAAAAACGGCATAAATGGCACATCCGTGGCGGACACAACCCGTAAATAAGCATCATCAAACAACTTTCGATACGCAGCGCCAAAATTGGACGGCATATGAATACCGAGCAGCACAACCTTCGCCCCTGCATCGCGACTCAGCTCAACCATGGACTGTAAATTCCGCTGCATCACGTTCGGCGACAGGCCACGCAAACCGTCATTGCCGCCTAGCTCAATAACCACCAACGACGGCTGCACTTCTGCTAATAGGCCCGGCAAACGCGCGAGACCACCGGCGGTCGTCTCCCCGCTGACAGACGCATTTTTGACCACTATTTTTGCTACGCTGTTTGCCGTCACACTCACATCGTTGCTGTCACACTCCTGCAACAGCTTGCGATCAAGCAACTCAACCCAGCCTTGTGCCTTGTCAATACCGAAAGCGGCACTGATACTGTCTCCCATAATGAGGATCGTGCCAGCGTAGCTAAACGGCGCGACCACCAGTAACCAAACGGTAAGAATCAAACGCATGCAAACAAATCCTCTTCTTGAAGCAAAAGCGCTCGGCAAAACCGCACCGGGCCCAGATGGTGTGCTAACAATACTCGACAATATTCATGTCAGCGTGAAGCCTGGAGAGAGTGTAGCAATTACCGGCCCTTCTGGTAGCGGTAAGTCAACACTGTTGGGCTTGCTCGCCGGCCTTGATGTGCCCACCAGCGGCGACATCATCCTCGACGGCGAGTCTTTCAGCAGTCTCGATGAAGACCTGCGCGCCGCTCGGAGAGGGGCGCTGTGTGCCTTTGTATTTCAATCGTTCCATCTGGTTGGCGACCTGACGGCGGAGGAAAACGTGATGTTGCCGCTCGAATTACGCGGCGATAAAAATGCCGCCACGGAAGCACGTATGTGGCTCGACCGTGTCGGACTAAAGCAGCGAACTCACCACTTTCCCGGACAACTTTCCGGCGGCGAACAGCAGCGTGTCGCCTTGGCACGTGCCTTTGCGCTAAAACCCCGCCTATTGTTTGCCGACGAGCCCACCGGCAGTCTTGATCATGCCAACGGACAACATATCAGCGATATGTTATTCGCGCTTAACCGAGAACAACAAACCGCTCTGGTACTGGTCACCCATGACCCGATCCTCGCCGCGCGCTGCGAACGCCAACTTCACTTAGAGGCTGGCCGTCTCCATGCGTGAGTCACACCGTTCCACAACTGTCGACTCGCCACTGCAGCAGCTATTTCACTCGCTGGGCAGACTCACCCTGAGACCCTGGCGCGATCGTGCATTTCGCGTACTAGCATTGAGCTTGTTTGTCGCATCCATTTCGTTAAGCACCATCGTGTTACTGCGTGCGGAGCTTGAATCTCGATTTGATCGACGCGGCGCAGAAATGCTTGGCGGCGATCTCGAAATTGACAGTGCCAGCCCGGCAACGGAAACACAAAAAACATTACTGCGCGGCACCGTGGGCGACGAAAACCTTAGCGAAAATGTTCGCTTCCGTAGCGTACTCGTGGTTGCCGATGACATCCTTTTGGTGGGCGTAAAAGCGGTCGATGCAAATTGGCCCCTATACGGAAGCGCGTTTATCGCCGAAAGCCGATTCGCCCACAGCAAAGCCGTTAATCACGGCCCCGATCAAGGCAATACATGGGTCGGCGAACAACTTCTCGATCGTTTGCAGCTAAAGGTTGGCGACAACATTACGGTCGGCTCTTTACCGTTACAGATAACCGCCGTCATACGACAAGAGCCCGACCAAGGCGCAGGTTTTTACGGCATGTCGCCACGAGTACTGATGCATCATGCCGACTTACCTGCCACCGGCATTCTCGCCGAAGGGTCACGGGCAAATTACGAGCTGTCGTTACGTTTGACGACGCCCTTGGCATTAACACCGACACAAACGCCGAATCCTACCGATACCGATACGATTAAAGCCCAACTGGAAGAAACCCTACGCCCCGACCAAACCATCGATACAGTCAGTGAACGACAGCAAGGCGGTCTTGGCCCGATGCGCCAAATGACATTATGGATTAGTCTGGGTGTTTTACTGATTGCGCTACTCTGTGGGGCAGCAATTTATTTAACCACTTCATTACGCGTTGCGCGCAAAGCCAAACTATCCGCGTTATTACGAACCTTTGGCGCCTCACGGCGAACGATTCTGCAACGCCTGCTCGGTGAAGAATTAATCGCTATCGTACCCGTCGTAATAGTCGGTATCGCATCGGGCGTCGCCCTTACGTTACTCACCCGCTTTCTGCTCGAGTGGCACGAACCGATCGCCGCGGGCCTGCGCCATTGGGCGGCAGTCGTTATTGCACCGTTCGCATTATTTTGTGCCTTTGCACTACCGCGCCTCAGTGCGCTAGTACAAGTGCCCGCGATTCAAGTTCTTAATCACCACGCCGACAGTTCCTTACGGCGCAACGGTCTCGAACTGGCCGCCGCCTTATTGGCGCCGGTACTGATCGGCGCATTGTTAATCGGTTCTGTCATGGACCTGCTAACACTACTGTTATTACTCGGCGGACTCGGCGCAGTCTTACCATTATTACTCTGGCCACTGTTGCTTGGTCTCGAAAAAGCGTCACAACGCTGGAATGTGACTCGGCGCCTGGCGATACGTCGATTAAGTCGTCGTCCGGCAACAACGTTACCATTGCTATCCGCGCTGTCGCTGGCCATGGCGATTCTAACCTTAGCCGGCCTCACCGGCAGCGAGCTGCTAACCGACTGGCGGCGCAAACTGCCAGAGCAAGCGCCTAATCATTTTGTCATTAATTTATTCGACGCCGACCGCGCACTACTGAGCGATTGGCAAAGCAAACATCAGGCAATCGCCGAGCCACTCTACCCTATCGTTAGAGGTCGCTTGACGGAAATCAACGACGCCCCCGTTAGCGCCGCCGTCACGAAAGAAAGTGACCGCGCAGAACGCGCACTCAATCGTGATCTCGCCCTCACTGAAAGCGCACAACTGCCGACTAGCAATCAGCTGGTCGAAGGGCGTTGGTATGGGCAGGAGAAAAGAACAAACAACAATGAACACAACGAACTCGAAGTGTCAGTTGAATCCGAACTGGCCGAAGGCCTGCAATTAGCACTCGGAGACCGACTCACCTTTGTCACCAGTCGTGGCGAACTCAGCGCAACGGTGACCAGTATTCGCAAAGTGGACTGGGAAAGTTTTGCGCCGAACTTTTATTTTATGTTTAGTGAAAATGCATTTGCCCAGCAAGACATCACTTGGCTAACCAGTTTCTGGCTACCCGCAGGCGACGGCCAACGGCTGGCCGAGCTGATGCAATCTTTACCGCACATCACACTGTTCGACGTTAACGCGCTACTCGATCAGGCCGAAGAAATTATCGGCCAAGCGAGCCAAGCAACAGCTGTATTGGCCGCACTCCTGATTGCGGCCAGCCTACTCGTGCTCAGTGCGGCGCTGCTGTCCACCGCACGGCAGCGCCAAGCCGACGAGGCGTTACTGCGCGTGTTCGGCGCGCGTACTCGTCTATTGCATGGCATCAACCGGCTGGAGTTCTTCGCACTCGGTTTTAGTGCCGCAGCGGTTGCAACGCTGATGGTCTTGCTCGCGCTCACACCACTGGCCGCACTACTGTTCGACGGTCGATTACCCGGACTGCATTGGTTACTGCTGCCGCCTGCGCTTGGCCTTATTGTTGCTGCGGTGGGGCTGGCTAACGTGAAGTCCGCCAAATCTCAGCAACCGCCCACAAGCTTGCTCCAAGATAGTTAGCGACGGGCAGAATTTAGGTTCATCGCGAATTTCCGGGAAGAGCCCGAAGGACCTTTTTCTTACGCGGCTGCTGCGCTGCGTTTGCTCGGGAAAGATCGCCTGCAAGCAGCCTCCCACAAGGTGAGCAGAAATTTGAGATGGTGCCGCGCTGCAGAGGGGGCTGTGGATTTTGAAGTGGCCCTTTTTTTGATGCATCGAGGATGTCCGGGGAAATCCTGAAGGACCTTTTTCTTATGCAACTGCTGCGCTGCGTTTGCTCGGGAAAGATCGCCTGCAAGCAGCCTCCCACAAGGTGAGCAGAAATTTGAGATGGTGCCGCGCTGTAGAGCGTCCTGTAGGAGGCTGCTTGCAGGCGAGTTTGGGGGCTTGCGGTTGTTCGCTTGCAGGGCGCGCTCCTGCAAAAGCCTTGATGTTGCCAGCCTTGCAGGAGCCAATTGTGCTGCCGAATTCATTTGAATGCTTTGATGATTCATCGGGCTTTTCCCGGAAACCCGCGATGAGCCAGAATGTATAGGGCCTAAAGTGCGTCAATGAATAGGCTCAATTACTACAAGTAAATGGCCCCATGATCCTTGTACGTTGCGCGCACAAATCAGTAGACTGCCGAACCATTAAAAGAGAACGATAGTGCCAAATTTAACATCGATGACAGCAGCCCGTTAACATAGGCCGTCATCGATCCATATCACGCACAAGGAATCTCACGGATGAAGAGCATCTTCCGCCGCTGGCGTCTGCTAGCCACTCTTGCCCTTATGGGCAGCCTCGCCGGCCTCCTTGTCTATGCATGGCCTTTTCTGACTTATCCCGTCCATGAGATAAGCATTCAACAGTCACCTCCCCTCGCCGCGGAAGACCTAGGCCAGACCTCCGCAGGTGTTGCGATGCGCGACATCACGCCGCCGATTGGTATACCCAAGTTTGGCTATTCGTCCTTTGCCAAAGACGCGGACGGCTTTCGTACGCGACTAAAGGCCCGCGCCTTTTATCTGCACGCCCCAAACAGCACACCGATTGCGTTTGTCCAACTCGACCTCGGCGCGGGCTCTCTACCATTACATCATCGCGTCGCTGAATTGATTGCCGCCCAAACCGATGTGCCGAGTCACGGCCTAAGCTTACTGGTCACCCACACTCATTCCGGTCCTGGCAATTATCTGGGCAGTGATTTTTACAACACCTTTGGCTCCAACCGCGCTGGCTTTGATCCGCAGCTGTTTGAATTTCTCAGCCAACAAATTGCTGGCGCCGTTATCGAGGCCTATCAACATCGACGCCCTGCACGCATCGCTTCAGCGCAACGAGAAGTTTGGGGGCTAACCCGCAATCGTTCGCTCACCGCATGGGCGCGCAACTTCGATATTGACGCGTCGGAATTAAATGACGCCTTAGCGTTGCGTGCGGTCAACCCGCGCATGACCATGCTGCGCTTAGATTTACAAAACAACAGTGGTTGTTACTACCCCGCAGGCGCACTGACATTGTTTTCAATTCACGGTACCGCGATACCCGCGTTTACCTCACCCGTTCATGGCGATCTCTGGAGCTGGATCAGCCGCGATGTCGAAACCCGCATTAATCAAAGCGCGCAACAATGCGTACCGGATCGCCCTTTCGTCCACGGCGCCGCACAAGCGACCCATGCCGATAGCTCGCCTAACATCGTTAACAGCGAACGTGGGCACGCTGAAGCACGTCGCATTGGTCAAGCCGCCGCCCAACAGGCTAACGCACTGTTCGACCAGCTCGGCGCACAAACCGCTAAGCCAACGCCGACCACCGTACGCGTCGCGAGCAGAGAGCTCGACCTACTGGCACAAGTGGAATCACAACGCTTTGGCTTATGCGAGCGCGCGGTAGTCGGTACGGCGTTAATCGGTGCGGCCAATGGCGATGAAGTTTTTCCTCTCTCCTACTTGCCGTTTTTTGCCGAAGAATGGCAGCGCAGCAGCTTCACCGACGGCTGCCAGGGCGTGAAGCAATGGATGATATCCAAGCTGCAGTGGTTGTTACCGGCAAATCGCTTTCCGCACCGGGCGCTGCTACAAGTCTTTCAGATTAATGATCTTGTGATCGTGCCATTACCGTGGGAAATCACTCTCGAATCCGGCAATCAAATACGCGCCGCCGTTGCCGAAACGCTACCAGAAGGCAACTGGCAAATTGAGATTTCCAGTTTAGCGAACGGGTACTTTGGCTATGCGGTAACACCTGCCGAATACCAACTTCAATACTACGAAGGCGGCCACACTCTATATGGCCCACATACGTTGGACTTTCTCTCTCACCAGAGCGCGCGTTTAAGCCACGACATGGTCACAAGTTCGGAGAGCATCAATGATATCCCAGCATCCAACCATTTTAGCTTGCTCAGCCATCAGTACTGGCCGACAACCGCGGCGCCACACGCCGACACTGAAACCGTCACCGAACGAACGCGCCGCCAACAAGAGCACGCTCCGAAATATATCGCCGCCACAGAGCATGAAGAATCGTATTGGCGGTTACGCTATCGGGACGTTTTACCCGCCAAGCTCAACCTCCATCAACCGCTGCTCAGCATTGAGCAGATCGAGGCGCATCGTCCGCCGCAAACGATCCTGTCTGATGAGCAAACAGACCTGCAAATTCTGCTATTAAACGAGCACGACAACGATGCAAGCTATGAAGTTCGTTGGTACAACCCTGATCACAATATCGGCCAGAGCACCGGCACCTTTCGTTTTCGTGTAGCGCCTCGATCCGGGCTGCCAGCGTTTTTCTCATCACTTTTTTAAAGAACCTTTAAACAAGCGTGCTTCATTACCCACTCTGCGACAATCCTAACAAGGCTGTCGCAGATTCCTGCTAGACTGGTGCACAAGAGAACCTCCATAAGTGCTCGTCCTAACAAGGAGAAAAGCATGTTTCGCCAGTCCACTATCAGCCCCACATCACAGAATGGCCTGCAGCACCTACTGCCGGTCGGCTTACTGTCGCTGGGTACCTTGTTGCTAAGCGCCTGCGCCTCGACTACGGATTTTGAGACGCGCTACATCACCGACACCCCGGTAGCGCCTGCCACATCTGTACTACTGGTCGGCCGCACGCCTGAAACCAATGATCGGGAAAACTGGGAGAACGCCTGCGCAGGCGTTCTGGATAACCGAAAATTCGAACTCATTCGCAGCAATGCCGCTTTGCCACTTTGGTACGAAGCTGGCAACGATCACCTACTTAATTGGGCTTCTGATAACGACATCGATGCCATTGTTATCGCAGAACTCACCGGTTTGTTGCTAGCTCCGCCGCAAATCCCTCCCAATACCTTTATGCAAAATGAGCGTGGTATAGGCGAAGACAATATCGGCGCCTCAACCTGGAGTTTCTTTATTGGCCGTAAAGAAAAACAGACCCCCATGCCACCAGAAACCCATGAAGTTGAGTTTCAGATGATTACCGCTGAGGGCAAAACATTGTGGAATGCTGTCGCGCTTTCCCACGAAGCCAATGATTTAGAAGCCATTGCTAAAAGCCAGTGCCGTGCCCTAAAGCGCGACCTTGGAGGGTTGCGTTTAATTCCCTAAGATGGCGAATGTGCACGGACCGTCGCACCGACTTTATTTGCAGTGCACCCTTTGTAATACGGAGCGACCTCGTGCATCTAACTCAATGCGCCACATCGGCATTCTAAGCAACCGCGGAGAGCCAATATGACAAGCTGCACTCTTACCGGACACAGCCTCAGCACCTTCCCTAAGGCTGACGTCTCACTCGATCTCGCCAACGATACCGGTCGGCTTATTCTAGGCGGCGGCTGTTTCTGGTGTACCGAAGCTGTTTTTTTACAAATCCATGGCGTCGACAGTGTTGTTTCCGGCTATGCCGGCGGCCACCCGGATCAAGCCAACTATAAAAGCGTTTGCACCGGCGTTAGCGGCCACGCGGAAGTAATCGATATTCGCTACCAGCCAGACAAAGTCACCTATACCGATCTATTACGCCTTTTTTTCGCAGTGGCGCACGATCCCACCCAATTAAATAAACAGGGAAACGATCAAGGCAGCCAGTACCGCTCGGCCATTTTCTTCATCACCCCCGCACAGCGGAACGTTGCTAGCGCCTATATTGAGCAGCTCAACAATAGTGGCGTTTTTACCGCGCCGATTGCCACAACACTTGAACCGCTCAGCGAATTTTTTAACGCCGAGCAATACCATCAGAACTATGCGCAGCAAAATCCCATGCAGCCGTATATTCGCTTTACCGCCCAACCGAAAGTCGAAAAACTGCAAACTTATTTCCCCGACCAGTTAAAAAAATAGGTTTGAGTTAACTGACTTAATGCAAAGATTTGAAGCAGAGTTAATAAAGGAGTAACACAATGAGCGAACACATTTCGGCCAGTGGCTACGACCTCACACCTTTGTTAGAAAAAGAAAAACAGGAAAAATCGGCCAACCTAACCGCCGAAGAAAAGCGAGTCCTCTTGAATCAGGGTACCGAGGCGCCTTTCTGTGGCGGTCTGCTGGATAACAAAGAAAGCGGCGTCTACGACTGCAAGCTGTGCACGCTACCGCTGTTTCGCTCGGCCAGTAAATTTGATTCCGGCACCGGTTGGCCGAGCTTTCACACCCCATTCGATCCAGAACATATTCGCGAATTGCATGATCACGCCCATGGTATGACCCGAATAGAGATTCGCTGCGCCCGCTGTGACGGCCACCTCGGCCATGTCTTCCCCGATGGACCACCACCCACGGGGCAACGCTACTGCCTAAACTCTGTCTCAATGACTTTTAGAGTTGAATAGCGCGCCGCACAACAAGCTTGCTTCACAGAAAATCCGATACAACGAGGCAACGTAAAACCTTTTTCAGAAGTACAAAGGCCTGCTAAAATCAGCGCCGCCTTGACTAGGGGCGCGCCAGAAGTTTCTATAACGCCGTTGTAGCTCAGTTGGTAGAGCAGCTGATTCGTAATTAGCAGGTCGGAGGTTCAACTCCTCTCAACGGCACCATAAGCAAACCTGCCAACCCTTTCAGTTCGCATCCCTTTGGCGTTCTCAACCTCATTTATCACACCAACCACTCAGTAATCAAAAATCTGCAACATATCACTGCTAGCCTTGCTGACTTTATTTACTACCAGTCGCCATCAAAACCATGAGAAAACGTCAGCGCCTTAGCACCCTACTATTTTTCCTCATTTGCTCTGCACTCTCAGGGGGCTGCAGTGATGGCAGCCACAACAACGCTCAAGTTTCTCTTTTGCCAGAGATCGCCAAAGCCCAGCGCACTGTTGTCACCAATGCCGTGCTGACCAATCAGGAAGCCCCTATCCCGCCACAGTGCTACACCCGCACTGAAGGAAAGCACAACCCCTGCTACACCTGCCATCAGGCATATGATCGCAACAAAACGCATCAGCCAAGGATGAATCAGCTAGATGACGGTGGCCTGCAAGGCGACTACCTTTTCTCCGATGAAGGCATGAGCAACCACTGGCAAAATCTGTTTATCGATCGTCGTGAATGGCTCAGCAAGATCAGCGACGCACAGATAATTGAATACATTAATCAGGACAACTACAGCACCTTACCTACGGCGCTGGCGAGCAGTGGCTGGCAAGGCTTTATACCCGACCTCCAGCATTACGCCGACGCCAATGCAGCGTTCCTCCCCACAGGGGTCGCGCGGGACGGCAGTGGTTGGGTAGCCTTTAATTACAAGCCATTCCCCGGAACGTTTTGGCCAACCAACGGCTCCACCGATGATGTAGTGATTCGCTTACCTAAAAAATTCAGGGAGCTAGGCGGAGTAGAAAATATCGAGGTCTACTTCATAAACTTATCGTTGCTCGAAGCCGCGATTAAACAACTCGATCACATCAACATCCCACCATCCAACGAAATCGCACTAGGCATTGACCTAGACGGCGACGGTGCGCTTAAGAACAACACATCCATACTGGTCAAACGTGAGCGTTATATTGGCGATGCCGAAAATATTACCGTTGCTGCGCAGCAATATCCCGAAGGCACAGAGTTTATGCATTCTGTGCGTTACGTAGGGGTAACAGAAGACGGCGACATCTACATACCACCTCGCATGAAAGAACTTCGATACATGCAAAAGATCATGGAACTACCGCCCTACGCGATTAGCAGTCAGTACGCGCGAGAGCGAAAGGAAAAGCGACTTGATCAACTGCCGTCATTTATCGACCACGCTAGCCGAGGCATGGAGAATGGATATGGGTGGTTGATACAGGGCTTTATCGAAGACTACGACGGCAATCTAAGGCCGCAAAGCCATGAAGAAACGTTCGCCTGCATGGGCTGCCACGCGGCCGTCGGTGTGACCATTGACCAAACCTTTTCTTTCGCACGCAAGGTGACAGGGACAAAGGGCTGGAAATATATTGATCTTAAAGGCATGCCTGACGCCGCCAACATTAGCGAGCCTGGCGGCGAGATCCACAACTACTTACAACGCGCAGGCGGCGGCAGCGAGTTCCGAGAAAATGACGAAATGCTGGCTCGATGGTACAAGGATGACGGCACCCTAGACGACGCAAAAATTTCAGGGGCTGACGTTTACTCCCTCATTACGCCGTCGAAGGCACGGGCGCTTTCACTCAATAAGGCTTATACACAAATCGTACGACAGCAAAGTTATATCTATGGTCGGGACGCGAACTGGCAGGCCGGGCAGAATATCTTTAAAGAAGTCGATGACAACATACCGCCACTCATGCCCAAGAACCGTTTCTATCAATGGGATATCCGCCTCGATTGGCCTAATTCACACTGACACAACATCATCACAAAAAGGTCATTAACAATGACCAATAAACTTTATCTAATTGCAATATAACCTCATCGAAACCGCAACACTCCACCACCACTATGGCGACTCAAAATTTCTCCTAGGGTGGATCTGTTTATGAACATCGAGATAAATAAAAAATTACTCACCGTTGCGATTGCTTCCGCAACCCTTTTGTCTGCATGTGGCGGTAGCAGCAGTGATGAGGACTCCGCAGTGACAAACCCTGCAGCGAGCGCACCGTCTACACTCACACGTATTGCCACCATTCCACTGGGTGCAGAGCTAACCGGCATCACAAAAACCGATAACGGCGAGTTATTCTTTAACCTTCAGCACCCGTCACAGACACTGCCTTTAGATGAATCTAAAGCAGCCATCGGCGCTTGGATCGGCGTCGACTTTAACAACCTACCAAGCACCATTAACGCCGTACCTGTTCCAGACCCAACCTCTGCGGCGGCAAAGACCACGCAAGTTGCACTTGGCAGCTATCAAGTTCTTGGGCGCGAAGGTGATGACTTTGCCGGCGGCCTCCCCTTCGGCTTAGGCGCAATCCCTAACGCGGCAAACAATGCATCCATCAAGCAATCTAACGACCCCGATTTCAATGCCTTTATCCCATCAAACATCGACGGCAGCGAAGGCTATCTGTTCTCCGCATGGGAGGATCGCCCTGGCGCGATGTCGCGCATATCGCTGAGCAAAGCCGGAAACTCTTGGATTATTAACGACGCACTTAACGTCGACTTCAGCGGCGTAAAAGGCACCATGATTAACTGTTTCGGCAGCATCTCACCGTGGGGCACACCACTGACCTCAGAAGAAAATTATGAAGCCGAAAACACCGCACTGTGGAACGATCCATCCTATACTGGCGGCTACCCAAGCTACCCCGATGTGCAAAACATCAAAGACTATCTGGGTGGAACTTTTCCGAACCCTTACGATTATGGCTATATCGTAGAAATTACTGATCCCACCGGCACGCCAACCCCACAAAAGCGTTTCACCTTAGGCCGCTTGGCGCACGAAAACCCGATTATCATGCCGGATGAAAAAACCGTTTACTTAACCGACGACGGTAGCTTCAAAGGTTTCTACAAATTTGTTGCCACTACAGCGGGCGACCTCTCGGCCGGCACACTCTACGCGGCAAAACTGACTCAAGACGCAGGCATTACCGATAGTGCAGACGCGGGTTTTGATATTAGCTGGATCGAACTTGGTAGCTCGACGGATGCCAACATCGAAACCTTTATTGATCAGTACGACGGTATAGATGAAACCGACTTAGGTGTGGGTTCCGTTAGCGGCAGCACCGCAACAAGCTACGTTACCGATGCTGACATTAGCGCTTACGCCGCCGGTACAGGCGATGAAGAAATTGCTTTTGTTGAAACCCTGCGTGCAGCAGAAGCCAAGGGCGCAACGGTCGAGTTCAATAAGATGGAAGGCATTAACATAAACTACGACGGCGCCAGCGACGGTTCCGTCCCGTTTATGTACGTTGCTATGGCAGAGGTACGCAATGGTATGACTGATGCCAGCGGAGACATTCAGGTCAGCGAAAACCGCTGCGGTATTGTCTACCGCTTCCCACTACCGACCGATTTCAACGTAAACCGTATGGAACCTGTCGTTGTCGGCGGCGCGTACGATGGCACCAGTACCGCCGATCGTTGTGACAGCAATGCCATTGCCCAGCCGGACAACGTCGCCGTGCTCAACGATGGCCGCATTCTCATTGGTGAAGACAGCAGTAACCATAAAAACAATATGATGTGGTTATTCAAACCAGCCGGTATCTAAGCGACAGGCTCTCGTAACGGGAATGATCGTCATGCGACGGTGGTTCCCGTTACACTCTACTTCAACAACGGCCAGTGACCACAAACATCCTCGCTTCTGTGCGTGAAACCTCCAGCGGCCGCCCCGTTAAACCACGCCCCAGACGTCTAGGCGATCAATTTTTAACCGCATTGACGACCTGTCGCTTCCCGCGCTCCCGTTTATCCCCTGCCGGCCGTCAAAAACATGCGTTAAGGCATACGAACCAAGCGCTTGCTCTGCTACATTCTATCTCCAACAGCGGTAATGATCGCGGCCGACTCAGGCGCTCTCTCCGCCCTGAGACAGACAACCCAAAATATACGCTCCTGATAGAGGACTCGAACAACATGGAATTTCCGTCACTGAACTTCGACCTAGGCGAAAGTATCGATATGCTGCGCGATGCGGTGCACCAATTTGCCCAAAACGAAATCGCCCCACTTGCCGCGGAAATCGACAGCAGCAATACCTTCCCAATGGAACTGTGGCGCAAACTCGGTGACATGGGCTTGCTTGGCATTACCGTAGAAGAAGAGTTCGGTGGCGCAGGCATGGGTTATCTGGCTCACACCATCGCGGTGGAAGAAATCACACGCGCCTCTGCGTCGGTCGGACTTTCCTATGGCGCGCACTCGAATCTATGTGTCAATCAGATCCGTAAGAACGGCACCGACGAACAAAAACGCAAATATCTGCCCAAGCTTATTACTGGCGAGCACATCGGCGCGTTGGCCATGTCTGAGCCCAATGCTGGTTCAGACGTTGTCTCCATGAAGTTACGCGCCGAGAAGAAAGGCGATCACTATGTTCTGAACGGCAACAAGATGTGGATCACCAATGGGCCAGACGCCCACACTCTTGTGGTCTATGCAAAAACCGACATTAACGCCGGTCCACGTGGCATTACCGCCTTCATTATTGAGCGCGGCATGAAAGGCTTTAGCACCGCGCAAAAACTCGACAAGCTCGGCATGCGCGGTTCAAACACCGGTGAGCTGGTATTTGTCGATTGCGAAGTGCCGGCTGAAAATATACTTGGCGGCGAAGGTCGCGGCGTAAACGTACTCATGTCTGGTCTCGATTTTGAGCGCACCATTCTCTCCGGCGGCCCTATCGGCGTGATGGCGGCGTGCTTAGATGTGGTGCTGCCTTATGTTCATGAGCGCAAACAATTTGACCAAGCAATCGGCGAGTTCCAGTTTATTCAGGGCAAGCTGGCTGATATGTACGCTGGCATTAACGCAAGCCGCGCCTACGTCTATGCTGTTGCTAAGGCTTGTGACCGCAACGAATCAGTACGCAAAGACGCCGCAGGCGCCTTTCTGTTCTCATCCGAAAAAGCGACTTGGGCTGCCAACGAAGCGATTCAAATTCTTGGTGGCAATGGCTATATCAACGATTACCCGACTGGTCGGCTATGGCGCGATGCCAAGCTCTACGAAATCGGCGGGGGCACCACTGAAATTCGCCGTATGTTGATCGGCCGAGAGTTATTTCGCGAAACGTCGTAAACAAGTACTAGCTCCACAACGAAGCAGGGGCATTTGCCACTGCTTCGTTGTCCAATAAGCCAATTCACTCGTTGATGGCTAACCCCAGAGCACATGCCTCTTTCTTGTTCATTCAAGATTAAGGATACTGACGCTACAAATCGGCCTATTTCAGAAACACTATACGATCGTGCTCTACCGCCGATGCAGCACTCATGCCACCCCCATACAAAAAGTAAAAGAACACCGCCAATAACATACTAAGGAGCTCGTCCCTATGTACCGTCTGCCTAACGCCATGTCCCTCTTCATCGCCCTAGTGGTCGCGACACTGCTCAGCGGCTGCGCCACCACCAACACTGAATTGTTATCGGTCTCCCGTGACAAAGAAAGCAGCGGCGCCTTCAGCACTGTCTTCGTAATTGCCATCAGTGACGACGACGAAGTTCGCAAGACCGTTGAACAAAGCCTAGCCGCACGTATCGCTAATGCAGGCGCTACAGCAGTGATCTCAACCGAAGTAATGCCCGGCCAGCTCGCTTCTATGTCGAAAGAGGAGCTACGCGCCAAAGCAGAAGCTGCGGTTAAAAGTAGCGGCGCAGACTCTGCACTGGTCGCCATCCTGCTAAAGGACGACGTACGCGAAGATTACGTACAGCCAACTGTGCAGCAGTACGCAGTCCCAACCACACCAATCTATATGGGCTACGGATCTTACGTAGGCTACAACTATGACACGGTCATCGTGCCTGGCTACTTCGATAAAACCCGCGAAGTATTTATCCAGACATCCCTATTCGACGCGAGCAACGGTAAAGCTGTGTGGCGCGCGCAATCCAAGACGATCAACCCGACCGACCTAACCTCCTCGGTGAGTGCATTCAGCAACTTACTGATCAATCGTTTAGTCAGCGACGGCATGATCACTAGCTCAGCAGCGAAGTAAACATCCCCCGGCAGGCGATGGAGGCTTCGGTGAAGGCCCCATCGCTTGTAGCAAGCTTCTAGCCGTGCACTTCACACGGTACGTGCACCCGACCCCGCTCCCCCCTACAATGCAGGAAGGACTCGCAGGAAGTAGGAATCTATGGGCACAGCATCTAAATATCTTATTACTCTTTTGCTGCTCTCCAGCACCGCGGCGAGCTATGGCGCTGATCGCGCATCATGCAAAGAGGACAAACAGACACTCGCTGCAATAACAGAAGCCTTGGCGGAACAACAAGCTCACTTGCGCGCCATTGAATCCATTGCCGCCGGAAGCCTTCCAACAGACACAACGCTTGAGTCTCTGTTCAATGTTTCCCTGACGAACGATAAAGCCGTTAATAGTGCGCTAGCAGAAAGCAGCAGCGGGCCTGCCTCTAACCGTTCCTCTAAATCCTCCCAAACTGCCATGAAAAATTGGCCCGAAGAAGTCAATTGCACAACACTCCAGCGGGACTATAACGATGCACGCAACGATTTAATTTGGGTCACTAATAGCATTAACAAACAACGAACACGCTGGCTTTCTATTCCTGCCTCGCTACGCAACGAGCTCAAGCGCTTATGGGAATCGCGCCAACGAATACGAAGCCTCTCAATCGATCTGCAAGAGTCACTCACTGTTGCTCATTCTAACGAAGGTAACGGAACTGCTAACGACGAAAATAGCAGCAACAGTACGCAAACATTATCTCGGCAGGAAATGGAGGCTATTGATGCGCAACTCCAAATTCTACGTCTAAAAATTCTCGCGCTACTCCCTCAGATAAGCCAGCCCATTCGCTCAGACGTTGTAAGTGAACTGCTTTCGCTTTGGGAATATGCCGTTGAAAATCCTCTTATCATTAGTCCGCTGCTCGACCAACAAGTTGACGAGCTCCCGATAGAGTCCAAAATGCTTGCGCAAAAATATCTTATCTATGCGCAGCTCGATGCATTGCAAATGCGCTATTTTATTAATCGAATACGTGCTTGGATATGGCAGCACGACGCACCGGCTATCATAGCGCTAGCAAAAGATCTTCCTGGTGGCATACCCGAGTTGCTCATTGCCGAAAGTCACGCGATTCGCTTTCAAGCCATTGCGTTGAAACATACCAATGAGTTGACATACCTCGCGAATAAGGCCGATCGAAGCCCGCGTACGGCCATCGTGACCGACGTACTCAAATATCTATTTGCCTTCGCCGCACTTTACCTTTTGCTGTTCATTAGCCGCAAAGTAAGCAAGCCACTGATCATGCTTAATGAGCGTGCCACACGCCTCGCAAAGGGCCGCCGCTGGATCGCCAACCTCGGCCGGCTCGCGGGTGGCGTCGCACCACTGGCGCCATGGGTTACCGCGTGGATTGGGTTAGACGTCCTTGCGGCAATATTTTTCAACACGCATATGTCCGCACTGGTCGCACTGACCCCGTTAGTGCGGCTCTATATTGTCTACGGAATGCTGTCGCTGATTGGTGAGTGGCTTTTATTACGCATAGCACAACAAGCTGGTGTATACCTTAGTGGCGATCAAGCGAACCAGAATCGTCCTTATGCTCGACACGCAGCACTTGCGATTGTTGCACCTCTGCTCGTTACCGATATCGTTAACATTAGTGTCGGCTCCTCCTTATTACTCTCATTATCTCTCTTCATAACGCTCATTATCGTCTACATCGCGCTAGGACAGCTTCTGCTATCGCGGCGTCAAGAGCTGATAAGCTCAATGCAGTCTCTCACGCCTGAATATCTAGATCCGATTATTGAGAAAATACTGACCGGAAAACGCTTTCGAATATTTGCACCCCTTATGCTACCGGTACTGCTCTGCACATTTGTTCTCGCGTTCTCCCATAAAATCCTCATTGATTTTGGCTGGTACCGAAAGATCTCTGCCCGCTGGTTTAAACTGCGAGTGCAAACCGGTGAAGCTGGCGATATCGACGTGGAAATTTCTACGGACTACAGCGCTTGGTTCGCCGATCAATCTGATGAGAAAGAGCTACCATATATCGACACGGGCCTTCTGACAGCCATGCGAAAGCCTATTGATCGATGGCTAGAAGAGCACACCGAAGAAAACTCTTTACTCGTTTCCGGCGAAAGAGGCATCGGTAAAAGCTCTGCTCTCGAAAAATTACAGGCAGCATATGGTGAAGAACACGGCAACCTAAAAATTCAATATGTTTCGGTGCCACCGAAAACAACCACTCCTGAAGCCGTACGGCAGTTAATAGGAAAAGCCCTAGATACCGACATCAGTGAAGGTCCTGGAGCGCTTGTCACCAGCGATGAAACCCGTGAAGCAACGCTTATTATTCTCGACAATGCGCAGAATTTTTTCTTAAGTCGCGTCAATGGAATGACAGCGTGGGAAACATTGCTCAGTCTCACCAATGCAAGATTAACAAACGTCTTTTGGGTCATTGCGATTAACAATCAAAGCTGGGCCTATCTCAGCAATGTTTTCGGGCGGGACTACCAATTCCGCAACGTTCTGAGAGCCAAGCCATGGTCACAGAATGACGTGCGGTCGCTGGTGCTATCACGCAACCACCTCAGTGGCTTTAAGATTCAATACGATGAAATTCTTTTGGCCTCACGTGGACCAGAGGCTGGCAATATTCGCAACGCCGAGCAACGCTACTTCAGCTTGCTATGGGATGCCTGCCATGGCAATCCAATGCTCGCCCTACGCTTATGGTTATCTTCCGTCAAAACGACCGGTAAAACGGTAACCGTTGGTTTACCTGCAGAGTCGCAAGCCAGTCTAGTAGAGAAACTTGGCGGCAATTTATTGTTTGCTTACGCTGCAATTGCGATTCATGAAAACCTAACCAGCGATGAGATTACGCAAGTGACCGCGCTGCCGGATAGTGTTGTTCGACATGCATTGAAAACGGCGTTTGACGCAGGCTTCTTGCAGCGCTCTGAAGATGGCCGCTATCGCTTAGTCCCTATTTGGTACCACACGCTTACCCAACTGCTTGCACGGAAGAACTTACTCCATGAATAACAACGATATCGTCGGTGATCTAGCCGTTGTTGTGGACATGTTTAATGCCTACGCGCTAATGCTTCTGCTACTTGGCGGCCTCGTCATATGGACGGTTAACACGGGCGTCCAAAAACTTAGCCAAGACCTAATGACACGCCTACCAGCCAAGCGTTTTATCGTCTTGCAAATATCCACATTAATTAGTTTTACTCTCTATATCGCCGGCACAATCGCGCTCGTCGTCGGGGTACTACAGCCCCCCAAGGAGTTTATGCTCGCGGCCGGCGGCTCTATTGCTGTTGCACTTGGCTTCGCACTCAAAGATGTAGTCGCGTCACTGGTTGCTGGATTATTGCTTCTCTTTGATCGCCCTTTCCGTGTTGGCGACAGAGTTTCGTTTAATGACGTTTATGGCGAAATCGTTTCCATTGGTTTACGAGTGGTGCGCCTGAAAACGCTCGACGATAACCTCGTTACAATTCCGAATTCGCGTTTTATCACCGATGTTGTCGCCTCCGGCAATGCCGGCGAACTCGACATGATGGTCGTCACGGACTTCCATATCGCTTTAGATGCCGACATAAAACAAGCATGGGATATTGTTCGCGAAGTGATCGTGACCAGCCGCTATGCGTATCTGAAGAAACCGGTGGAGTTTGCCGTAGAAGAGGTGAATATTGCGAACCGATTAGGCATTCGACTACGCGCCAAAGCCTATGTTTTAGATGTGAACTATGAAAAGGCTTTTCAAAGTGATGTCGTAATGCGCGTCTCAACAATATTTAATGAAAAGAAAATACCGAGGCCTACTCATGCCGGGCCGATATAAGTCGGCCTGCTGCTGCGCCTTAACAGCAGATCAATGTATCTGCTTGCCCTCCCCGCCAATTAAACCACGGTTCTGAAAGTCCTTTTTAGACAAAAACTCTACCAGCGGGGCTGGGCTATATCCTGTCACAAACTGACTTAAAACAGATCGAACACCCTCGCCATCCTGATTCACCACTAGCTGCTCTAGCTGATCAATCACCCGAGACAGCTCCTGCCACGGCAAGAACTCTTCATGCGCCTGCATGATACCGGCATGCGCAGTGCCCACACTGTCCTCGCCAATAAGCAGTTCCTCATAAAGCTTTTCACCTGGACGTAAACCGGAAAACTGAATTTCAATATCACCATCTTGATGGCTGTCATTTTTCACCGACAACCCCATCAAATGAATCATCGTGCAAGCCAGATCAAAGATGCGCACCGGTTCGCCCATATCCAGCACGAACACCTCTCCTCCGGACGCCATACTGCCTGCTTGAATAACTAACTGAGCGGCTTCAGGAATGGTCATAAAGTAGCGGATCACGTCAGGATGCGTCACCGTCACCGGCCCACCTTGGCGTATTTGCTCGCGAAAAACAGGCACAACCGAACCTGAAGAGCCAAGCACATTGCCAAACCGCACCATCGTGAACACGGTCTTGGAATCGCGAGCCGCAATGGATTGCAGCACCATTTCAGCTAAACGCTTACTGGCCCCCATGACATTCGTCGGCCGCACTGCCTTGTCTGTCGAGATCAAAATAAAGCGCTCAACTTCTGCAGATTCAGCCGCTTCCGCCATCGCCAAGGTGCCAAGCACGTTGTTTTCGATGCCCGCTAATGGATTCGCTTCGACGATCGGCACATGCTTGTACGCTGCAGCGTGATAAACCGTATCGATACGATACTTAACCAATGCTGACTGAACGAGGCTCTTATTCAGAACAGAACCCAATATCACATGAAGCGGGATATCCATCTGATCGCATATCGGCCCGAGCTCTCGTTCGATCTCGTAAAGAGAATATTCGCTCTGTTCAAACAAGGTCAGCGATGCCGGCTGAAGTGCGATCAACTGGCGGCATAGCTCGCTACCGATTGAACCGCCCGCGCCTGATACGAGAATATTTTTACCTGTGACCGATTTATGCAGTAATGCTGCGTTCGGTGGAACGGAATCACGACCTAACAGATCCTCAATGGCCACATCACGCACTTCTTCAATGCGCGCACGATCATGAATAATGTCAGACAAACCAGGAATCGATTTTACTTTGACGTGAAGCTGTTCTAGAAAATGTACGACCTCTAGGCGCCGGTGTCGCGAAATCGACGGCATCGATAACAGCACAGTGTCGACCTGTTTTTTGGCCACAAGCTTTTTCAAACCATAACGCCCAAGTACCTTAATGCCCTGAATAGACGAACCGTGCATGGCTGAGTTGTCATCAACAAACGCCACCGGCCAAAACTCATGACCACTTTGCAGTGACGCGGCCGCTTGCGCCCCAGCTGAACCTGCTCCGTAAATCGCCACAGGACGACGACTTCCGTATCCGCCAATCACCCACTGCAGATAACGGCGCGCCATAAACCGGCTGCCGCCGAGATACAGCAAGCCTAATAAACCATAAATAATAAACACCGAACGCGGCGTGTGTTCCGCTGGAACCATATAAGCCAGCCCCGCTAACGCGACGCAGGATACCATCATGCCAACGAGTGTCGCCCAGACCTGCTCCGCGCCCATATAGCGAATGACGGCGCGGTAGTAATTCAGTGCGCTCAAGGTCGCCACCGTGATTATTGGCGTCGCAACGAGCAACCATAAATCGTGGCCGAGGCGTATCAACCCATCCTCTGAGCGAAGTACAAAAGCCACTGCCATCAAACACGGAAGCACGGCAGCATCCAGCGCCAGCATTAACAATCGCTTGGCAAAGCGCGGCCAACCAAGCAACGCCACATGCAACCTGTGTAATTCATTCATATCGAAACCTAATTCCCTGAGTTGCAGCAGTCGTTTACCCGTGCATTCTAAGGGGCAAAAGCAAAGATTAACACCGGGCACTGAGACAATTGGCAAGCGTAGCCAGCGAGTGACGGAATTTGCCGCATCGCATCATGCCCACCGCCCATCACAAACAACGGCCATTAGCTAAGCTTGTCTATGATTAGGGGGTACCGCGAGTGCCTACAATCACTGACAAGGGTTTAGCAAAGACGTTCAAACAAAATCAGCCCCCACTCGACATGCGTAACCATTATCATTGACTCCTCACTAACGTAAGATTTTATCTATCAGCCCTGCCGTCGAACCGTCTGTCGGGCACTTTTCAGCCGCATCGCTATCACGCCAACCGGCGTTATCCTGTAGCATCGCCAGCGTCTCTGTCGCAATAGCTTTGCCCATCTCCACCCCCCACTGATCAAAGGGATTGATATCCCACAGCACAGCTTGGGCAAACACCTTATGCTCATAAGCTGCGAGCAACATACCAAGCGTATGAGGATTCAGTTCATCGAGTAAAAATGTAGTACTCGGCTGCCCCCCCTGATATCGACTATGCATCGGCCGATCAATACCACTAGGCAACGCATACTCTCCGAAAGCAAGCAATCTAGACTGCGCCAAACAATTCGCTAGTGTCATCTCATGATGTCGACCTAACTCTTGCGCTTCTTCCGCATACTCTCGACCAAGATAACGATGCGCCGACGCAATAAAATCACAGGTAACCCGTGGCGTGCCCTGATGTAAGAGTTGATAAAACGCATGCTGTGCATTTGGGCCAACCTCCCCCCAAACAACCGGGCAAGTGTCATAAGGTACATATTCTCCCGAACGCGTCACTGACTTACCGTTAGATTCCATTTCAAGTTGCGATAAATACGCGGGAAGATATTTAAGCCGACCATCATAAGGAAGCACGGCGTGAGCATGAATGCCGAGAAAGTTATTGTTCCAGACGCCAACCAACGCCATCACAACAGGAATATTCTCTAACCACGGCGCAGTATGAAAATGTTTGTCCATCTCATGAGCGCCAGCCAGAAAGCGACGAAATCCATCACCACCAAGAATTAACGCCAACGGCAATCCTATCGCCGACCACACTGAATACCTTCCACCCACCCAGGGCCACAATAGTAGTTGATTCTCTGGGCAAACCCCCCACTCCGTCATTTTAACGGCGTCCGCCGACACACCGAGAAAATGGCATTGCATCACCGAGCGATGGTCGCCTAAGTGGCGATGCAACCAGCCTTGCGCAGTAGTGGCATTATAAAGAGTATCTACCGTGGTGAATGACTTAGAAGAAACCAAAAACAATGTCTGATGAGGATTGAGTACGTTCAATAGGTGGGATAGCTGGCTACCGTCAACCGTGGAAACGAAATGGATTCTTATTTTTCGACCTTCATCTGAGCGCGCATCTTCCAGCGCGCGACATGCCATTAGCGGGCCTAGATCCGAGCCACCTACACCAACGTTAACAACATCGGTAATCACCTCACCGGTAGAGCCGCGCCATTGACCTGCATGAATCTTCTCAACAATCGCTTGCAAACGAACGAGCTGCCTTTCAACTTCGTCAGCAATAAAAGATGGACTCCCCTGATTATTATTGTCGCTGTTCAACAAGTTATCTTTATGCGGTGCTCTTAACGCCCAATGCATCGCGGGACGGCCTTCTGTGTCATTAATCGACGCGCCGCTAAACAGTTTTCCAATCCACCCGCTTAAGTCAGACGCATCAGCTAGCGCAGCCAATTTCTGTAATGCCTCGCTAGTAACTTTCTGCTTGCTAAAATCAATACAAAAACCACCTAACTCAAGACTCATTGTAGAGAAGCGCTCAGAGTCTTGCTCGAACAACTCAGCCAGATGGACAGAATTTAAGGTCTTCGCTTGATCTGCCAACGCATCCCAAGCCTGACGTCGCTCGCCGGTTAACTGAGGACTCCCTTCATCACGCATGATTAGCCTCTCCCAACGCCGTAATAATCGAAGCCCTTCTGACGCACATATTCCGGCTGATAAATATTACGGCCATCGAGAATAAGCGGAGACCGCATGGAGGCCTTAAGACGATCAAAATCCGGCGCCCAATACTCTTTCCACTCAGTTACTAATATAAGCGCATCCGCATCGTGTAAAATGTCGTAAGCATCATCACTGACATTGACGCCAGAATAATTTTTATAGCGCACGGACAAAGCTGGCAACGCCATAGGATCATGAACATAAACCTCTGCTCCTTGCGCGAGCAAAGCATCGATTAATGTCAAAGACGGTGCATTTTCAATTCTTCCTGTACCGGGCTTAAACGCAGCACCCCAAAGCGCAATTTTTTTACCTTTAAGGTCAGTTTTATAGTGTTTCCATAGCTTGCGAAACAACACTTCTTTCTGTCGTTCATTAATCTTTAGAACCTGATCAAGCAGAGCAGAATGCTCACCCGCATTTTTCTGCGTATGCGCAAGACTCATAACATCACGAGAAAAACTTAAACCACCAAAACCACAGCCGGGATAAAGGTAAGCATCGCCAATGCGAGGGTCCGCGCCCATGCCCAAACGAACATTCTCAATATCGACGTGCAGCACGTCTGCAAGACTAGCCATATCATTCATAAAACTAAGTCGTGTTGCGAGCATGCCATTGATAGCCAACTTAGTGAATTCTGCCTCACTCGGGTGCATTAATCGCATTCCTTCGCGACGGCGATTAAAAGGGCTAATAATTTCTCGAACATCCTGTTCTGCGTTGATATCATCACAACCGAGGATCAGATTTGTTGGTCGGATGAAGCTCTGTAATGCCGCCCCCTCTTGCAGCAAGTCAGGTAAACTTACCGCAGAGACCGTTGCGGAAGATTCATCCGGGAGGTAAGACAGGAACAACGCCTCAAGACTCGCCGTCGAGCCAACAGGAAATGTTGACTGGTTCACGAGCAACCATCGGCGCGGCGGTAGCGCCGCCAACTCTTCCATTAAACGTTCAACTTCATCAAATGCATTCGGTGATACCGCAAGAAACACAACTCGCACGTTGTCATCAGGCAAACCGGCAGCAGAACCAATAAGTAGACGTTCCTCTTTCAGTTGCTCCGTCAATAGCTCGGCAAGTCCTGGCTCCTTATACGGACACACGCCAGACGCTAGCGCATCAGCTACAGCTCCACTAGGAAGACGTAAATGAATATAATTTCCCGTAGACGCTAATGCGACGGCAGTGACGACAGCACATAAGGTGTCACCGTAAACATCGAGATGCATAAGCCTACCTCGCTATTGGTATTGCGTGATCAGCGCAGAAAATTCTGCCGAGAACTGAGGGTGGCGCCTAGCGAATGCAAGCGTGGCTTGAAAATATCCCACTTTACTACCGCAGTCATAGGTCTCCCCATTCATTCGGTAAGCCTGAACGAGGGAGTGCTGAAGCAATCCGGCGATCGCATCGGTCAGCTGAATTTCCTCGCCCGCACCTGGTAACGTCGACGCCAAATACTCGAACAGTGACGCGGGAAAAATATAGCGCCCGACCACTGCTAAATTAGAAGGCGCCGCGCCAATCGGGGGCTTTTCAACAATGGCATTGATATCTGCACTCATGGACCGCGCAAGTTGAACTTTCGTTTCTAGCGTAGAACGGCCATCTACTTCAAGAGAAACAATGCCGTACTGATCGACACGTTTCGCATCAACCTCTTCAACCATAATCTGAGACTTACCACTGTCTTCGAAACGTTGGATCATCGTCGACAAGTCAGAGCCGAGCTCACGATTATCAACCAACACATCCGGTAACAGCACAGCAAATGGTTCGTCGCCGATCAGCTCGCGAGCGCACAATACAGCGTGGCCAAGACCAAGCGCACGATCTTGCAATACGGAAGTAAAACGAACACCGGCCGGACGAATCCCTTCAACAAGCGCCAATAAATCATTCTTTCCTTGTCGACGTAGATCTGATTCCAATTCCGCATCAGGGGCAAAATGATTCTCGACCGAAGGCTTTGAAGCGTGTGTGATCAATATAATTTCAGCGATACCCGCCGCTGCGGCCTCTTCTACCACATACTGAAGCACAGGCTTATCAATCACAGGAATTAGTTCTTTGGGGATAGCCTTCGTCGCAGGCAAAAAACGTGTACCCATACCTGCCACCGGCAGAATTGCCTTACGTACTTTCATTTCCACTCCGTCGGAAACCAAACGATAAACCTTAATCAGTTGGCAACTCAGTCAGACTCCGTATCAACTCCGCCGACGAGTCAGTTGAGCCCCGTAAGCCTGCAATCAAGAAGAGAGGGCTGTGCCGGGTGCGACGACGGCGGCTTCCGCCACAACCACGCCGTAACCTGCGCAGCAACCAGCCTGCAGCCAAGCGCGCGCTTCCACCTTAACGCCACCAGCGAGCTGAACCCCTACACCGAGATGTGCGAACTCATCCAGTGATACGTCATGATCAACGATCGCCCCTGCATTCACAATAACACCTCGGCCCAGTACAGCGTCGACACCGACCATTGCCATTGCCATCACGGCAGTGCCCGCACCCAGCGTCGCCGTTGCACTGACAAATGCTCGCGGATGAATCACTGTCGCGAGCTGCAACCCAGCCGCGACAATCGACTCGCACCACTGCTCCCGCACCCCGTTATTCCCTACCGCCGCAATGGCGGCATCAACGGTCGCGGCAATATCTACCAACCCCGCCAAATTACTAATGACTGGACAACCAAAGGATTCTTTCAGCTCCGGCCATCGATCGTCGGCGAACGTAACCGCTTGCCATTCGCCGCTCAGCAAGGCCGCTTCCGCTACTGCCTTGCCGTGGCCGCCCGCACCGATCACCAGCAATGTACGTTCTTTCACTCAGCAATCTCCTCAGCACCGGCACGGTATATAACGGCAAGGACAATCAGCGGCACATAGGCAACCACAACACCGACTTCCGCACGCAATGCACTAGTGCCAACCAGCAAAGCTATCGGTAATAGCCAACCTAGGTTTATCGCGGCTACGCCAAGCGTGACAGGAAGATGCTTACCGTAACGTCGCGACGCATACTGATAAGCATGGCTGCGATGCGCTTCATAAAATTTTTCTTTGCGTAACAACCGTCGTAATAATGTGAAGGTCGCATCTACAATAAACACGCCGAGCAAAATCAACCAAGTCCACAACGCATGCGGCACCATCCACGCCGCCTCTAACGACAAAATGCCGACCACCATGCCAATAAAGCTACTACCCGCATCTCCCATGAAGATCTTTGCTGGTGGAAAATTCCAGATTAAAAAACCGATGACCGCACAAGCCAGCAATAACGGCACACCAATCATTTCCGTACGCCCGGCTATCAAATACAAACACACAGCACCAATACAAACACAGACAGCCTCAACACTGGCAATTCCGTCGATACCATCCATAAAGTTATATAAATTGAGCATCCAGACTAAATACATTGCTGCCAATGCATGACCGAGCCAGCCGAGGTGCAGTGGATAATCAAACAACGCCAACGGCGGCAAACCGCCCAACCAAAACAACGCCCAAGCAGCAGCGACAAAATGTGCAATTAGACGCCAACGCGCTGCGATATGGCCGTGATCATCAAGAAAGCCTAGCAATGCAATGCCAGCACCGGAGCCGAGCACTGCCCACATCAAGGGTTTAGACACCGCCCCCGCCATTGCGAACATAGGCAATATCGCCAAAAACGTTATAACGATCGCGACCCCACCGCCGCGTGGCGTCGGCACCGTATGCGAGCTGCGCGCCCCAGGTACGTCGATGACGCTGTGGGCGATAGCGTACTTACGCAATCCCCATGTGATCAAAAACGAAACCAGTACAACAACTGGCATCAGCCCAAATAAATACGTCATTCACTTCCCCAAAAAAATCTGATCGCATGCATTATTAGCAACGCTAAGAGTGGCGCTGAAAATGCCTCGCTGTTTTGCTTAATGCCGCGTCAACCCCAACCGATGGCTGCCAATCTAACAATGCTTTCGTTTTACTGATATCAACTTGTAAGAACCCACATAGTCGCTGTGCAATATTTTCCTTACCCAAAGCCCGCGCCGCCAGTGTCAAAAGAACGGGCGGAATAGGTAGTAAGCGTGGCTTGCGTTCTAATGCCGCCGCCATTCGCTGCAACAACATTGTTGTGGAAAGATCTTCATCATCGCTAACTAAAAATGTCTGATTCGCCGCAGCAGGATGGTCAATGCAGGTAATAAGCAAGTCCACTAGATTATCCAGTGCCACAAGGCTTCTACGATTGTCTATCGCGCCTAAAGGTAAAGGAACGCCCTTGTTTAACCAGTTCATCATGCTACGAAAATTCGCCTTTACACCTGGGCCGTACACTAAAACTGGACGAACAATCACCACTTCTAGGCCAGACTCTTTTGCTAACGCCTGCAACCCTTGCTCTGCTTCGTGCTTCGAGACACCGTAAGGATCAACTGGCAACGGTTCTGCATCTGCGGTAAAAGGCAAGCTGGGCAACGTTTCTTCACCATTGACCTTAATGGAACTCACAAAAATAAAACGCTGCACCCCCGCCGCAACAGCTTGCCGCGCAAGACGAAGAGTGCCATCGACATTAACCGTACGAAATGCGGCCAGCGGATCCGTGCTAGCCTCATCCATAATGTGCGCGCGCCCGGCGCTGTGAATAACCACATCAACATCGGTCAATGCGGCGGACCAATCCGCAGCCGAATTTAAATCGGCCGCAGCACAAACTTCGTTCTGATCAATGCCGTCTACGGAACTGGGCGCCACGGGTAAAGCGCCGCGGTACGCAAGTCTGCCTACGTGCAACGGACTAGCCCCTAACGCAGCCCCAATGGCTGCACCGACAAAACCGCTTGCCCCTGTTACCAAAATACGCACCAGCGCTAACTCTTATGCCAAACAGTACGATTGATATAATCGGTATAACTCAACACCACACGAACCACCTGCAGCGACACTGGTCCGCCGTTATAATCCGGCACGAGCGGAATAACCCTGTCGCCATTGCCATGTTGGCTGACTACCACCTTCACTGCCTCCATAACTGACTCTTTGCGTAAGCCAGTCATAATCAATGTGCCCTCATCCATGCCTTCCGGGCGTTCATGTGCATTGCGCAATGTCACGGCAGGAAAGTTCAGCAACGATGACTCCTCGGTAATCGTACCGCTATCCGACAGAACGCACAGGGCGGACATCTGCAGCTTAATGTAATCGAGCAACCCAAACGGCTTAACAAAGCGTATCAAAGGATGGTCTAGCGACTCGCCTAACGCCTCCAAACGTTTACGCGTGCGAGGATGGGTAGACACAATAATTGGATGGCTATACTCATCTGCGAGCGCTTTCAGTGTAGCGATGAGATCGCGCAGATTATCCGGCGTATCCACGTTTTCTTCGCGATGCGCGCTGACAACAAAAAACTTACCCGCCTGCAAGCCACTGTCCGCTAGAACCGTAGACTGCTCAATTTTTGGCATGTAGTACTCAAGCACTTCATGCATATGGGAGCCGGTCTTGATAATCGTCTCGGGGCGAATACCTTCGGCAATCAGATAGCGACGCGCATGCTCGGTCAGCACCATATTAATGTCGCTGAGATGATCCAACACTTTACGATTGAGCTCTTCCGGCACGCGTTGATCAAAACAACGATTACCCGCCTCCATATGAAAAACCGGAATCTTACGGCGCTTAGCAGCAATAACCGCCAAACAAGTATTCGTATCGCCATATAGCATCAGCGCATCAGGCTGTTCTTTCTCAAAAATCTCATCCGCCTTAGAGATAACCTCTGCAATAGTTTTCGCAGCAGTCTCACCAGCGGCGCCCAAAAAATAATCCGGCTTACGTATTTCTAAGTCATCAAAGAAAACCTGATTCAGCTCGAAATCATAATTTTGCCCAGAATGAACAAGAACATGGTTAACTTGCTTATCCAACTCCGCTATTACCCGACTCATCTTAATAAGCTCTGGACGAGTACCAACCAACGTCATCACTTTAAGCATCGAGCTGCTCCTTGATGTAATCGAGTTTGAGCAACAACTTTTTAATTCCCTCTACATCTAAGCGCTCAGTGTTATGTGACGTGTAATCATCAATTTCCGCCCCCAACTGCTCACCCTCTACAAAATATTTCTTATAATTGAGGTCACGATTATCTGCCGGGATACGGTAGTAGCGCCCCATATCCTCAGACTTTGCCATCTCTTCTCGAGACACCAACGACTCATAGAGTTTTTCGCCGTGCCGCGTTCCAATAACTCGCACATCGTTTTCTTTCTCAAATAGCTCTTTTAATGCTTGAGCCAAGTCACCCACGGTAGAAGCAGGTGCTTTTTGAATAAACAAATCTCCTTGCTGACCATACTCAAAGGCATGCAACACCAAATCAACGGAGTCTTCAAGCGACATCAAAAAACGGGTCATGCTAGGGTCCGTCACCGTCAGGTCATCGCCCTTTTTCATTTGCTCTACGAACAACGGAATCACCGAGCCACGCGATGCCATCACGTTACCGTACCGAGTAGCACATACCACCGTCCCGCCTTCGGGTATCAGCCGCGACTTAGCCACCATGAGCTTTTCCGCCATGGCCTTAGAAATACCCATCGCGTTGATCGGGTACACGGCTTTATCGGTACTTAGCACCACGACACGCTTAACACCGCGAGCAATCGCGGCATTCAATACATTCTCGGTTCCGTTTACATTGGTCCGCACCGCTTCCATCGGATAAAACTCGCACGATGGCACCTGCTTCAATGCTGCAGCATGAAAAATATAATCCACGCCAATCATTGCCTGCGTCAGACTGTCATAATCGCGGACATCACCGATATAGAATTTCACCTTGTCATTCGCCAGCGCGATACGCATGTCTTCTTGCTTTTTCTCATCACGAGAAAAAATCCGAATTTCGCGGACATTCGTATCTAAAAAACGCTTTAACACCGTATGTCCAAAAGATCCGGTGCCACCGGTGATCATCAAAACCTTATTATCAAACATAATGCCCTCTTCTCGTGCTATTCATCGCGCAAATATAAGCCCTGACAGCGCGATGTCTATTATCTTAGCGCGCCCGAAAGCGTCCTACTTGGCGTCGTACATTTTCTTAATCAAATCCGGCCACAGCGGCGCGACATACCCTGACTTAGCGGAAAAAATATCGGCGTTCAACGAACGATCGATAACAAAGGCATCATCTTTACGAATGTCGATGTCCTTGCCGTATTGCTTAGCCACTAATGTAAGAAGATCAAATTTATTCACCGGCTGCGCAGCGACATGATACAAGCCGCTGAGTTCAGGCTTCGGCAACACATAGTCTTTAATCACGTGCGCCAGCTCAACCGTCGGCAAACCTGAAAATATCGCCTTGGAGAAGCCCTTAATAGGGCCGCTCTGCGACAAGAACCAATCTACTAACGCGTAAGCCGAGTTGAGTTCATGGCCGATAATAGAAGTACGCAACGTCACAGCGTGGGCCACATCATGCAGTTCACCGAGATACTTCGACTTGCCATACAAATCTTCTGCATCAGACGTATCAGACTCTCGGTACCCGCCCTTACGGCCGGAAAATACACAGTCCGTGCTGATATGCACCAAACGCGCGTTGGCCACAGCACACAGCTTCGCCAAACGATGCGGCAACATGGCATTGATCGGCAGCGCCGTGAGCGGATCATTGGCATCGGCAAGCTGCTTAATAAGGCCAACGCAATTAATCACCACGTCTGGCTTAACATCCGCAAACGCGGCGGTCAGGTCATCTTGGTCCAGCACATCGACGCCTGTCAGTAGGCGAGAGTAGGTGCTCTCGTCAAAATGACGCAGGCCACTGGCGCTGCGCATCGTGGCAAAAACGTCGTAACGCGTATCGGCGGAAAACACCTTAAAAGCAGCGTTACCGAGCATCCCGGTTACGCCCAAAATCAAAACCTTCATTCGTCTTTATCCCCAATATCATCGGTGAAGCGTAATAACTCTGTAAGACGCTCAACCTGTCTTCCCATCTCAAAATTCGCACGGAAGTAGGCACTGCCGGAGCGGCCCATCGCCTCTCGCCGCTCAGGACTCAACACGTAAACGTCTCGAATAGCCTGCGAGAGCGACATAGCCTGCTCAGCCGGCACCGCAACTCCCGCGCCAGACTCCACGGCAACCCGAGCCCCTTCACCATTTAACGCCGCAATTATAGGCTTTCCCGCTGCCAAATAGGCCTGAATCTTACTCGGAATGGTCTGCGCAAAAATGGGCTCGTCGTTAAGTGACACTAATAGCGCGCCAGATAGCTGAAATAACGCGGGCATTTGCGATGCGGCAAAACGGCCCGGTAACGAGACGTTCGTGAGCCCTCGCGACGCAACCTCAGACACCAACCAGTCGGCACGACTACCGCTCCCCACCAGCACCAATCGAATACCATCCTCTTCACGCAGCAACTCTGCTGCCTCCAGCACCGTGCCTAACGCCTGTGCTGTCCCTAGGTTTCCGGCAAAAACGACACAAAAAGCATCATTGAGAGTCTGAATTAACGTTTCCGGCAATGAATCGGACGACTCGGCGACATCAACATCAATCGAGTTCGGATAATAGTAGATCTTGCCTCGCGCAGCGTAAGCGGAAACAGGCTCCACAAACGCATGTGATTGAACCAGTAAGCGATCGCAACATGCATAGATGCCCCTCACCCCCCAGCCGATAACACGTAACAACGTCGGATTGCGAAGAAAGCCCGTCGCGGCCAAGCTTTCTGGCCATAAATCCTGAACCCAAACCGTGAGCGGCGCGCGCTTAATCCACTTCAGTAAAATAGCGGGGATAACCTGAGTGATGGGGGATGGTGCATAGACGAATATGGCGTCGAACTTTCGCTTGCGCAGCAACCACGGAAAATACACCAAACCGGCAAGCGCAAAAGACAGGTAATTTAAAAGTAGATTCTTTGCCCCGCCGACGCCCCTTGGCCAAAGCGGCACACGAAACACATCAATCTTATCGAGATAATGCTCATGCTGAGTGCCACCGGCACGATAACCCTCATATACGTCACCGTCGGGATAGTTAGGTTTGCCCGTCGCAACGGTAACCTCATTCCCCTGCTCAACGAGTTTGCGAACGACATCGTTGATGATAAAACTCTCGGGGAAAAAATATTGGGATAGCAGTAAAATGCGCATCAAGCAGGCTTCCAGTAATATGTTCTAGCTCAACGCATATACCATGCTCGGCGCTGCAAAGTACCATGGTTCTGCTCAGCAGCCGTCTGGGTTCTGCTCCTGCCAACGCCAATGATCGCGACACATCTCCTCCAGCCCGCGTTTCGCGCTCCAGCCCAACTCACTCAATGCGTAGGCAGGATCTGCGTAGCACTCCGCCACGTCACCAGAGCGTCGATCAACAAGTTGATAAGGGACGGGACGTCCGCTCGCCGCCGAAAACGCCTTAGCCATCTCTAACACGCTATACCCCTTTCCCGTGCCCAAATTAACCGTAAGCAAACCAGGTTGCTCAGTCAGGCGCGACAAGGCAGCCATATGCCCCTCTACTAAATCCATCACATGAATGTAGTCGCGCACGCCGGTGCCATCAGGAGTCTCGTAATCCGAGCCAAACACACTTAATAGCTCGCGCTTACCATGCGCCACTTGTGCTATATACGGCATCAAGTTATTCGGAACACCACTTGGATCCTCCCCTATCCTGCCGCTCTCGTGCGCACCAACAGGATTAAAATAGCGCAATAGTGCTATTCGCCACGTATCATCCGCACGATGTAAGTCCTTTAGAATCTCTTCTACATGAAGCTTAGTGCGCCCATAAGGATTGGTCGCACTTAACGGGAAATCCTCACGTATCGGAACTGAAGCTGGGTCGCCATAAACCGTTGCCGAAGAGCTGAACACTAGCTTATGAACACCTGATGCATCCATGGCCTCTAACAAGCGTATCGAGCCAACCACATTACAATCAAAATATTCAATCGGATGAGAAACAGATTCACCGACAGCCTTTAGCCCAGCAAAGTGCAGCACCGCGGCAATATCAAACCGAGAAAAAATATCCTTTAAGGCCTCTGCGTCGCGAACGTCTGCACGAACAAAATGCGGCGCTTTGCCGGTAATCGCTTCCACTCTACGCAAAGACTCTTGCTTGCTATTACTCAGATTGTCGATCACAACAACGTCGTAACCCGCATCAAGTAATACTAGCGTCATATGCGAACCAATATAGCCCGCGCCGCCTGTAACCAGAACTGTTTCCATGGCCCCTTTCCCTCACATATCATTGCCGAACGCTAAGTAACCCCCTGCTTTCAGCAGCTAACGGCCAGCGTTCAGCTAAAATCAAAAACGAGCCTTACACCACCGACAAAAAAAGCCGCCGGTTATCATCAATCACACGTTCATCGAAGAGCCGACTTTTAGCCGACTCTCTTATACGCTCCCTTCGTTCATGACGAATGGCAACCGGTGTTTGCGTAAACCGCTCTATTGCGCTGGCAAAATCCTTGGGCCTAGCTAACGGAAAATTCCAACCCAGCCCATCCGCCTCAAGCCCAGACCAAGGCGTCTGATCACTCAACAGTACAGGTGTGCCGGATGCCAAAGATTCAGCAATAACATGACCATAGTTCTCGCCCTTAGTAGGAAAGAGGAAGAGCTCATAACGAGCGAATGTTTGCGCCACCTGGTCTGGCAGCACTTCGCCACAATAGTTTGCTGCGATATTGTCCGGCAAAAGACTCATGAACCGTTCACACTCTCGCCAATATTCTAGATCTTCGCGCGGCCCATAAATATCAAAACACACTCTTGCTTTCACATCACGTAGAACACGCAACGCAAAATCTAAGTTCTTCATCGGCGATATTCGAGACAAAAATATAACCCTTAACGGATCTCCCTCAGCGCCAATTTCAGCGTCAACGGAAGCGCCTAGTGAGCCTGCCAAGTCCATCGCGACCCGGATTCGATCGTAGGGAACATCCAAAACGGCATGTATATCATCCGCCTCTAGAGGGCTAGACGCATGATAAACAATGTCACGATACAGCCACTTACAGACGGCCGTATAGAGTGTTTTTCGGGTGCGCTTAAGCCCCATTGCGCCTTCCGAAAACTCCCCACGCGGAGCCAATACAATTATATTTCGCTTTACGCCAACAAAAAAACACGCCAACAAAACGCGCGTCGTAAAAACTGTATCAAAAAAACTGTTCAGATATAGAACATCAAACTCGACATTCCTCAATATCTTCATCATACCGAACAGCGTGGCGCGCACCGGAGAAACGTACAACACCTCAGCTTGACCAACTCTCTGCCATGCCTCGGCCTGCGCACAATGATATGGCTTGAGATCACCGAGATCTCTATCGCGGGTTACCACCTTAAAATCGAAATCGCTAGAAAGGCCCGCGATCATATTTGAGATGGTCCTAACCGGCCCTCCACTTTTATAACCGGGAAGGTAATAGCTTACCATTGTCAGGACCGTTATCTTCACCAGACACCTTTCCTTATTCTTGAAAAAAAACTAAAACCCGATCGAACGCAGCTCAGTGACGATACGAGCGGACGCTCCGCCAGGCCCATACTTATTGGTTAAATCCCGAAGCGCCTTATAGCGCTCGGCGTACTCAGACGAGAAACCAGCCGAAATAAACGATGACACATGAGACATTACATCATCCCAGCACAGCACATCGCGGGTTAGCGTCATACCTTCGTACGAAAAGTATAGCGCCCTAGATTTCTCAATATAACTCGCTAAATCAAACGCAGCCATTATTACCGGCCGGCCAGTCAACAAAAAGTCAAAAATGACGCTCGAGTAATCACTAATTAAAAGATCAACATCATTAATTGCCCGATAGAAATCGACACTACCATCTTGTATATGTAGATGTCTTGAGAGCTGTATTTCACGAGACAGCGACGCATTGAGTTTATTAACAGGGTGCAGCCGAATATGTAACTCAACCCCCATGGCCTCACAGGCATCATCCAGGCGCGCCACATCAAAACCGGCCAGCGTCAACACCTCTTGCATCAGTCCATTGCTCTCATTAGAAGCGCCCGCGTCGCCACGAAACGTCGGCATATACATTATGTTAGTTACCTTACACACCCCGCCTTTATACGCAACTGGGAGGATGGCGTCGTTTCGTGGGTACCCGCTCACCACCGGAGTGCTGCCGAAGGCTGAAGCAATGATCTTGCTATAGAAATCCGAAGGCGACGAGACAAAATCCCACTGATTCTTTAACCATGGGAAGACAAAGGATGCCGCGCGCCGATACACGCGGCTTTCTTTCGAAACATGAGCAGCATCATCCTTCAGAATTTTTTTAAGTGGTGTGCCATGCCACAACTGATATCGACACTTGCTCCGCCAAACAGCACCGCCCAGCAAATCGACACTGTGGCTATGGGAGAAAAACACCACATCTGCGCGAAGCTGATACCACAGACCTTTTAGGCTCAAATAATAATATACACGCACACCTTGGCGCTTGAGCTCCGCACAAAGATGTTTCGACTTGGCTATCCAAATGGGCGTTAAATCAACTTCATTGGCCGCAACATGCTCATACAACGAGCGCGGGTTGTCCGCGAACTTCTTGCCTTCCCACGCGCCAAAAACCCAAACACCGCGCTTACGCGGAATAAGAAAGCTTAGAAAAAAGATTCCTAGCTGGAAAACATTAAGGATTAGAGTATATAGCGAGCGCATCTTTTCCCTTCTTCACGAAATCAAGATCGACGGTAGTACGAAAAGAACGATACCCTCATTACCATGACCAATGTTTCGGCTACTAACACCGAACACGCGACCGTGAGACCACTAATTTCATTCAGGTAATAGAGCAAGCTTAGGGTCACCACCTGAACTATAGCGCCGGCAACCACGGTCATATTCGCTATGGCGATCCGTTCAAGCGCCGAAAAGGCAGAATAACCAAACGTAACCGAGACATAGTTAACAACCACGGTACACAAAAATACCAGCAGAATCGGTGCGGCCACCCCGTACTCTTGCCCAAACAAAAGCACCAGAAGTGGCCCTGCATAATAAGCGAGAAGCGCGCAGCCGCAGATCAACGTTAAGCTACACACCAAGAAAACGCTAAAAAATATCTTCCAGTTCTTGTGCTGGGCCATAAAAGGGAACATAGCGCTATTAACAGGAGATGTAATATTTTGGCCGGCTTTATAAACCTGTTCGCACACAGCGAAATGAGCAGCCTGAGCGACGCTTGCAGAGCCAACAACTACCGTGCTTGCAGACGTATATAACGACACCGACAGCCTAGACCAAAAAAATTGAGAGCTCGCCTTAAGCTCCCCCAGCGCCTCGGAAAATAAAGGCCATGCGATGCTGTAGCCTTCTCGCCTCATAAAAACAAGCGAGACCAGAAGCCCCAAGAACTGCGCAGCGCCCCAGCTATATATGACAATAATTGCATCCGACTCACCGCTAACAAACGAAATCACCAATACGGCGTAGAGAACCTTCGTTAAAACCATATAAATGGTTATGTTCTTCATTCTTTCCAAGCCCTGGAACAACCAGATGGGCTGAAAAGCCTGAGCAGCGATCGCGAGAATTACCGCGATGATATAAGGGAAGGGTAAGTCAAGACTGGGAAACACAACGGGTGCGAGAAATATACACACTACAACAAACAAGAGCAGAAAAATCTTGGCTCCAAAAATCGCGCCAATTTTTTCATTAATATACGCGACATCTCCCCTCTTTAGGGAGATGTCGTAGGTACCAGATAACGAAAAACCATAATCGGTGATTGTGTATGCAAACTGAATAACGGCAAGAGTGATGGCAACAAGCCCGAAAGCATTTACCCCCAACTGCCTAGTCAGATAGGGCAGAAGCAACAACGGAACAGCATAGTTCACCAGCTGAAGCGCGCCTAACGCCGCCGCATTCTTGGTAACACTATGGCTAGCAATCGAACTGAACAGCGCTCGCCTATTCCCCACCATACTTAGACTCTTCCGCTCCCGCCAAGGAAACGTATCTATTCAAATGCAGCAACTAATATCGCCAAGTGAATCCAAGACAAAGTCCGGTTTGATATCCGATGTCTCCAGCGCGTCTCTCGATGTCTCGCCAGACAGCACCAGCAAGCCCAAACAGGGGATATTCTTCGCCATCAGAATATCGGTGTGCAGCCTGTCTCCAACGATTAATGTCCGCGCAGGGTCGAGCTTGTTGTTTGCAAACAACGGCAAAATCATTTCAATGCTGGGCTTGCCAAAAACTTTTTTCGGCGCCCTTCCAGTAGTCTGCTTAATCATCTCCAGCAGCGCACCAATATCAGGAATCGGGCCGATTTCAGTAGGACAGAAAATATCGCAGTGCGTGGCAAGAATATCTGTACCCTTATTGATGTACTGACACGCGACCACAAGCTTCTGATAATTAAGCTCCGTATCGTAGCCAATCACAACGTATTCGGGCGTAACCGAGTCGATACAAAAACCGTTATCTATAAACGTCTTTTTAAGACTTTTCGTACCTAAAACGTGAACATTCTCAACTTTTTCCCTCAAGAGATAATCGATCAGTGCATCAGTTGACAGCGTTATTTTTGATTGATCACAATGAATACCCAAGATCTTAAGCCTTTCAACATAATCCTGTTTAGTTTTCGAAGAGTTATTCGAAAGAAAGTAAACATTACGGCCACTATCCTGCAATGCCTCTATTGCCGTACCAGCGCCCGGTACCATCGTATCGCCGACATAAACAGTGCCGTCCAAATCGAGGATCACATTATCAACGCCTTTCATTCTTTCATCGAATTTCGAAAAAAGCCTATCTGAACGAGACAGATCGAAATAGTTATCGATCTCCACCCAATCAAGGCCAGCTATATCACAGGGCCTAAACAGCAAGCCGCGAGACCGGAATAGGCGCTGCATGGCAACCTCTGTCCAGTCCTTTCGATTCTCTTCATGCTCAACGATCCGTCCTATCTCGGCAAAGAAAATGGCACTAGACGCAGCTGAAAACTTATAGAAATCTATTGAACAAGCAAATGCGTCCGCTTCTTTTATCGCCTTTGAAATATCCGTAATATAGCCATCGCCATCAACCGTAACTTTCATCGACTCATCGTCAAAAACCGAAGTATCAACAGCAATAGCGTCGTCAGAATCATGCTCTACAAGCTTTTTTACAATAGACGAGTCAATGCTTAAATCCGCATTATTAAGGATAAAGCCCCTACCTTTCGCCATTTCTTTCGCCAGATAAAGCGAGTACATATTATTCGTTATTTCATAATCTACGTTGTCGATTATCGTAATTGACAGACCTTTAATATGCTTACAATACTCGCGTATTGCCTGCCCTTCATAGCCAACAACAATTAATAACTCATCAATTCCAGCATTGCGATACGCATCAATCTGATACTGAAGTATCGGCTTGCCCGCGGTCGCCACAAGACATTTTGGCTTCGCATTTGTCATAGGGCGTAGACGTGACCCAACCCCTGCAGCGAGAATTATTCCGATCATAAGAATTCCAGTTCAGATTGATAAACGTTCGATGAAACACATAAAAGTCGCTCTCAAATACTAGTCAACAAAAAAATCATTGAGGGCAGCGCCAAAACCTTATGCTTTACTGATATACCAAGGCATTGCTTCTTTGATACCGGCGCCAACGGTAAACGCAGGTTGGTAGCCAAGTAGCTGATGGGCCTTTTCAATATCAGCTTGTGAATGCCTCACATCACCAGGCCGGAAATCGCCATACACCGCACTTTTTTGATAACTCACAGCGTTCTCTGCAAGCGCTGCGCGCAGCTGATCAAACAACTCATTCAGCGATGTCCGGCCACCCACAGCAACATTGTAGACTTGGTTTCTAGCGGCCGGGTCCGCTATTGTAGCGGCCAAAATATTCGCCTGTACGGCATTGTCTACATAGCAAAAATCTCGGCTTGTACTGCCGTCGCCGTTAATCTTCACATCCTGATTAGCGATCATTGCCGCCGTCCACTTTGGCACCACCGCGGCGTATGCGCCGTCAGGGTCTTGGCGGCGGCCAAACACATTGAAATAACGCAACCCTACCGCCTCAAAACCGTAGGCCCGGGCAAAAACATCGGCATACAACTCATTGACGTACTTGGTCACCGCGTAGGGAGAGAGCGGGCTACCGATTACGTCTTCCACTTTCGGCAGCGCGGGGTGATCGCCATACGTAGAGCTGCTCGCCGCATAGGTGAAGCTCTTCACGTTTGCGTCGCGCGCCGCAACGAGCATGTTAAGAAAGCCGCCAATATTTGTTTCGTTCGTTGTAATCGGGTCATTAATCGAGCGTGGCACAGACCCGAGCGCCGCCTGATGCAGAACGTAATCGACTCCCTCTACTGCGGCCTGACAATCTTCGAGGCTACGAATATCACCCCGAATAAAACGAAAGGCTGACCAGCTATCGCCAACCGAGTCTCGCACTTCATCAAAGTTTTTCTGATGCCCTGTTGCGAAGTTATCCAAGCCCACCACGCGCTGGCCAAGATTAAGTAGTGTCTCGACAAGATTCGACCCTATAAAGCCAGCGGCTCCAGTCACCAGCCATGTTTTCGGCGCCAGCTTTAGCTGCTCTTTAACTGACTCAAACCTACTCGACACATTACTCTCCTTGTTTACCCGCTCCAGCTCTGCTGGGGCGAAAAATGCTCAGGGAACACGCGTTAACGTTGGATCGGCGGCCCTAGCCTCCAGTTGCGCGCCCAAGCTCCGCCATCAAGACGCCGCGCAGTTTATCAAGGAAACGGGCACAACCCCAGCGTCTGACGATCACAGGGGCCGCTTAAAACAAACAAATCACGAATTTCTAAAAAACAGGAAGGAATTGAATGAGGAACGAGAAGGCGATTTAGACGAGGGAGCCCTTACGACAAGGGCGCGTCGCAGCCTTAGCTGCCGACAACGCTATCGAAAGGCTGCCGAGTGGCACAAACCAACACTTCTGCGAGTGCAGCGCATGTTCGGCTGATTTCATTCTCACTCAGCGTCGGGTGCACGAGGAACATCAGACTCGTTTCTCCCAGCTCTTTAGCCACCGGCAAACGCGCAGCAGGCCGCCAATCAGTGCCCTCAAAGGCCGCCTCTAAGTACACTTCGGAACAACTTCCAGAATAACACGGGGCGCCAGCCGCCCTAACCTGATCCATAATCCGGTCACGGTCCCAACCTGGCGCCAACTGGTCCGTCTCGACAAACACGTAGCACTTATAGTGCCCGTGCTCCGCCCACTCTGGCGTTGGCGGCACGCGAAGCCCCGGCAAGCCGGCCGCAACCTCAAGAATGCGCGCCGCATTACCTAGGCGCGCCTTGGTCCACTCAGCCATACGCGTTAGCTGTATACGCCCAATAGCGCCTTGCATTTCCGTCATGCGCCAGTTCGTACCGAAACTTTCATGCAACCAACGAAAACCGGGGGCGTGCTCACGTTCATACACCGCCTCCCAGCTCTTGCCGTGGTCCTTATAGCTCCACATCTGTGACCACAAATCACGATCACTGGTGGTGACCATGCCGCCTTCGCCACCGGTGGACATAATCTTGTCCTGACAAAACGACCAAGCGCCAATATGGCCAATACTGCCAACCGAGCGCCCCTTGTATCGAGCGCCATGTGCTTGGGCGCAATCCTCAATCACGAACAGGTTATGCTCGGCCGCCAACGCCATGATCGGATCCATATCACAGGGCATGCCCCCGAGATGAACACAAATGATCGCCCGAGTACGCGGCGTAATAACCGCGCGAATGGTATCCGCTGTAATGTTTTGAGTATTACGATCAACGTCAGCAAACACCGGTGCCGCACCAGCATTCACAATACTGGAAGCCGATGCCAGAAACGTTCGAGGCGTCACGATGACTTCATCACGGGCGTCAGAATCCGCCCCCACTCCCAGCACTTTCAACGCCACATCTAAAGCAAGCGTGCCGTTCGCTAACGCCACCGCATAGTCGGCATCGGCAAACTGCGCAAACTCGCGCTCAAACTGGCGACATTCATCACCAGTCCAGTAGTTGACCTTATTAGACAACAGCACACGTGAGGCCGCGTCTGCTTCTTCGGCGGTAAACGAAGGCCAAGGGGAAAATGGGGGGATCAATACTATGCTCCTGCGAGTCGAACTAGACGGCGCTTAGACAATATCAGCACTTTAACCTAATAGCGGACGGGCTGGCACACCCACAACCGTAAAACCTGCTTCAATATCACCCACTACCGCCGCACCAGCGCCAACGGTCACATCTGCACCAATCGACACGCCTTGCCGAACCGATGCGCCAATGCCAACCCAGGCTCGATCACCTATAGTCACGCCGCCCGCGAGATGAGCGCCGGGGCTGATATGTGCGCAGCCTCCCAAAACGCAATCATGATCAACCGATGCAGCAGTATTAACAATCACTCCCTCGCCGATACGGACATCAACATTCACCACTGCGCCGGCTAAAATCACTGACGCCACGCCAACAGACGCATAACGACTAACGGTAGCACGCGGGTGAATCAAACTGACGAGAGGGGCCGCTGCTTTGCGAAGATCAGACAGTTTTGCATAACGCGCCTTGCCGTGCCCAATTGCAACGAATACCCCATCATAATCTGACAGCGAATCCAACAATGAACGCGTATCTCCGGCAACAGACCAACAGCCATTCATGCCAATGCCGGGCCAGCCATCATCAAAAAACGTTATCGACTGCCAGCCACATTCCAGTGCACAGTCAGCCACAACTTTACCGTGCCCGCTCGCACCAATAATCGCCAGCGCCTTCATGAGCCTGGCCCGGTAAACTTAGACATCGTCGCCTCTCCGACCGCCGAAATCCCGTCACGAACCAAGACTTTTTTTACCGTCATAAATAAAATTTTCATATCCAACCAAAACGACTGATTATCAACATACCAAACGTCTAGGCGAAATTTTTCATCCCAGCTTATAGCGTTACGCCCGTTAACTTGCGCCCAGCCGGTAATGCCGGGGCGCACATCATGACGGCGTGCTTGTTCAGGAGAGTAAAGCGGTAGATATTCCATCAACAATGGACGCGGACCGACAAGGCTCATATCGCCTTTGAGAACATTCCATAGGCCCGGCAATTCATCAAGACTGGTTGAACGCAAGAAACGCCCCAAACCGGTAAGCCTCTGCTCATCAGGTAACAAGCAGCCATCTATGCCGCACTCAGATGTCATGGTTCGAAACTTCGTCATCAAAAAAGGCTTTCCTAACCGTCCCGGACGAACTTGACGAAAAAAAGCGCCTCGCCCCAAGAAGAATTTCACCAACAAAAATAAAGCCGCCATCATAGGAAACAAAAGCAAAAGGGCGAATGCAGTGACAAGAAAGTCGAAAACCCTTTTATAATCAACACTCATTCGATCACATCCGCATCAACCAAGGTTAGAGCCAGTACACTTTCAAATTTCGCGAATAATATATCGCGAGAAAATTCCGCCAATGCCAATTCATGCGCCCTCCTGCCAGCATCACTAACACCATCGGCATCAGAAACAAATTCATTAATCGCTTTCGCGCCGGCCAGCGGATCTCCGACACCCATGACAACCCCAATAAAGTTATTTCTAATAATATCCGCCTGCCAGCCCTCGTGATTAATAGCAATAGGCCTCCCCGCAGCCAAAGCATCAAAGAACTTATTTGCCGAGTTATCCCATAGCGCCGGAACAGGCAATACCGTAGAGAATAGGAGCGTAGCCTCGCTCAATATACTGGGCAGAAAATTCTTAGGGACAGGAGGATATATAAAGAAGTTTTTCCTCCATACGTCCTTAGATACCGCCAAACTTCTAATCTTGCCTTCCTCGCCACCCGTGCCAAATACCACAACTTTCAAACAAGTATTCAGCTCGCGAAACACAGATGCCAACTCGACAAGGTACTCAATATTATTCACAAGCCCAATAGTGCCGGTATAGACAAGTAACTTACTATCACCGAGCTCAGGATGCGCTTGACGCATGTCATAGCATGACCTATCTATCTGCTGAAAAAGATCAATATCTGCAGCATTGGGAATTACATCGACGGGAATATTCAGCCGACGACGCACACCCTCCGCCATCCCTGGAGATAACGCAATAACCCGAGACGAGTTCCGATATGTCCACAGCTCCAGGCGCTTCGCCAGCCAAATTAGAAGAGGATTCTTCAAGACGCCCAACGCTATTGGCACGTCAGGCCACAAATCCCGAACCTCAAATACCAGGGGAACTCGAAGCTTTCTTGCGGCTATAACAGCCGGAAACCCGATAGTAAGGGGCGTGCTGGTCGCAAAAATTAGATCCGCCTTCATTCGGCACGCATACAGCGCTGATCGCAGAGCGAACTCCATAAAAACTCTAATTCTAAGCAAAAAGGAAAGTTTATTTGAATATGGAAGCTTTAGTACGTGAACATTAACGCCCTCTATTTCAAGTACATTCCAACCTTTATGGAACTGAAACTGCCCCTCAAGAAAAGCAGAGGTAGAAATCAAATCGACTTTATGCCCGCCGGCAACCAGCCTTCGGGCCATCTCATACGAACGGATACCCGAGCTGGAGCTGGGCGTAGAAAAGTACTGATGAAAATATACTATCCGCATAATACCGGCAGCCAAATTAATACAAAACATCCACAACAAAGCCGCTCAAAGGGCGGAATTCTGCCCAATCAGCCTAGCAGGCACCCCCGCATAAACGGACCCACATTCCTTCATTTCCTTTGTTAAAACCGCTCCTGCGGCCAATATTGACTGGCGAGGCAAAACCGATCCTGCTGTAATTGTACAATTACCCGCCACCCAAGAACCGAACTCTATGCGAACCGGACTTTGACTGGACTCCGAGAATCGATACGACCCATCTAGGTAAACGTGATTCCCGCCTGAAATAACTGTTCCCGGCCCAACAATGACTTCAGACTGGATTTCAATTTCACGCCCAATAACCACTACATTCGGGCCGATATATACGTCTCTTCCCACCCTAAAGCCGGAAAGTGAATTGAAGTAGGCAGTAGAGCAAACTTGGAAATTTCTGCCACTTTCCCTCATCATAAAAGAATAGAGCCACCCCCGAAACCTCATAAAAACAGGTGCGTCTGGCAGCCAGAATGTCGATATTTTGACAGCCCAAGAATATAGTATTGATGCTTTAAGCCACATGAAATATCTCTTTAATAAATTCTCGCAATGACATCTGTTTACTCTTATGAAAAGCCCGCTCCGCAATTTTAAACGCCGTATCAGGCGAGCGAATCAAAGCTTCTGCCTTATCACTGAACATCTTAGGGTCATCAAAATTTGAAAAAACAATATCCTCCATATCATGAAAGATATCGGGCAGCGAACCCACCGGCGTGCTGATAACGCTCACCCCATTCGCCATAGCCTCGAGCACCACTCGAGGAGAACCCTCAGACAAGCTTAAGAAGCAAAATATATCAGACCTCCTGAACGCCTGATTCAAAACCTCTCTATCATCTACATGACCGAGAAAGCTGACCCCCGACAAATTACTTTCGTGCACGCGTCGCCTCAGAACATCAAGCATCTCCCCCGACCCTATAATTTCAAGTTCCGCCCTCGGAAACGTTTGAATAATTATAGAAAAAGCGTCTACAAGTGTCTCGACGCCTTTAGCCTTACGCAAGTAGCCCACATACAAAAAGCGCGGAGCACTATCTGAAATTCTTTTATCTGCATCGAAATAATAATCTTTATCGCGAAGCGTTGAGGAGGTCATAGATTTAGCAGACACCCCGAACCTACGAATTTTAGCAGCCAAATGCACACCATTTGTATACACACTTACACGCCCTCGGCTCGCCCACATATACATCAAGAATTCCGGAAAAAATAAGGTCGCGTATAAGAACTGTCTAAACGGACTAATACTCCTATTATTTCTCACTGTATCGACCGGATCACCAACATAATGAATAATCCTGTGGCCGCGCATAAACACCTTTTGCAGCCAGCCAAACGGTGTGGGGTAGCGCACATAACTGACCGAGTAATGTCTAAGCTTAAAATAGGAGTAGAAGTAGCTGAAAAAACTTTTCAGCGAACTTATATACGAAACATTTGGAGGTAATGAACTAACGGTAACATGAGGAACACCATCCAAGCACCGAAGTCCAAACGGCTCATCATCTAGCTCAACTAGAGGAGAGAGAAGACAAATATCATCATAATAATTTGAAATCTCTTCCAAATATATCCAGTGGGTATACGGCAAAAAATACTGCCCCTGATACCTATAAACAATCCAAGCATGAATAAGAATCGAACTCACTCTAACGCCCCCAACAACCTTCGATACGACGCAATCATCGCAAAAAGATACCACATAACCAAATACGTCAAGACCCCCCCAGTCTTTAATGCCACAATCATTATATTAAGGAACAATACAAAGGGGAAAATATCGCCTCCTTGGAAAGAGCGCCATGCGGAACTAAGCAATGAATAGCAAAAATACATAAAGAGCGACACCGCCACCACACCACCAGATACAGCCAGATACAGAATTATGTTGTGCGTATCGATAAAGCTCCCGTATCGAACAAGCATTTCTTCATAGTACCCCCCCTCTCCAACACCGATGACCGGAGAGTTTAAAAAAATACTAACTGCATCTATCCATATTTCAGTTCTTCCGGCCGTATCTCCTTCTAACACCCTCTCCCATCTCGCAGAAACCCCCTCAATGCTTGCAATATATCCAAATAGAGGGAATAGCAACATCAAAGAGAACGTGAAGGTATAAAACTTGTGGCGACGCTTGATCTTCGAAAAAACAATAAGGGATATAGCGCTAGCCATAACGGCCAGCAACGCGCCCCGAGACCCCGATTTCACAATCAATAAAATTAGCGGGATCGCAGGAAGCAGAAGAAGATACCTGGTCCTGCCCCACGTTAAGGGGTTCTGAATACAAACGGACATTACATAAACGAATGCCACAGCCATACGAGCAGCAGTGGAATTTGGATTCTCTCCAAACACAATAAGTTGACCTTTATATATCTCCGATGCACCACCGAAAAAGTATAGGACGGCCATAGAAAAAATTGCAGCGGAGAGACTATAAAAAAGAAGAGAGTAATGGATACTTATAGGAAATTTCGAATAATAAGAACTTAAAACTGTAAAAAAAATAACACACATTAAATATTTAATATTTAGAGGAGAAATAGAATAGATAGAATCTCCATAAAAAGCTTGAGAAAGACCCAGAACGAAGAATATCGAAAACAGCGCCAGCACAGGCGCCCTCATCCCGCCTTCGATTGTACTTCTAGGATATAAAAAAGAGTATGACCCGACGAACAAAACTAGAACGATATGAGAAGACGTCAACTGAGATGCTGCCGGGAAAAATGGGTCATAGGACCCCAGAGCAAGCAATACACTAAAAACCAAAACCAAGGAATGAAGCAATTTATTCGCCATTGGTGCGCGCACTTCTCAATCCAGTCCAGCCCATAATAAATCCTAAAGGGGCCCCTTTAACTGCCCCTGCAACGATTAGTCCGCACAACCAGAATGATAAAGCCGTCGAAATCGCAGCTCCAAGAACACCATACCTAGGGATAAAAAAGAAGTTTAATGTCACATTCAGCAACACTGCGCAAAAAAGGCTTACCTTCAATATCAACCATTGATTTTGCGATGCAAGATATCGGCCCAAAATCTTGTAATACACCATTCCTTGATTGCCAACCAGCAGCCAAAGCACGGGCCAGAAAATTGCAGAGTATCCACTAGGAAAAATGGCGGACAGAACATAGTTACCTACAAAAATGAATGCCAGGAGCGCCGCCACGTTCACTAAGAATATCAAGGATGCATAAAAATACGTCTCGCTCAATACCATTTCGTTAGAATACCCCCTCCCCACTTTTAGGTAGCGAGGGTACAGCACATTACCAAGAACATCAGGAAAAACCCAAGCTAACTTAGCAACAGAAGATGCTAAAAAAAACGCCCCAACAGCCTCTTTAGTAGATAATATATTCAGGCAATAAACACTCGCGCTATACAATAGAACCGCCAGCAAGGTATTAGTCATGCCTTTAAACCCATACTGGAAGTAGGGACGGGACAAGAAGCCTGCAAACACGAGCCTTCCTCCGCTTTTCATATAGAACGCTAACAGCATCAAAAAACTAATCGCCGTCCCACCGAGATAAGCGAAAAATGCAAAATTAGCGTCCATCGCGCTCTCGAACACGAAATAAACGACTAAAAAAGGAGCCAGAATCAGAAAGGACTTTAGAAACTGAAAAGCCCCGTAAGCCTTGAAATTTTCAGATCTTTGATTAAAGGCGTTCACTGACTGAAAAGATGAAACCAGAAATATGGTGCATGCCAAGGAGATATAGTAAAAATAATCCATTCCCAGAAAAAGTATTACGCATAAAAAGCTCAAAAGCCCTATCCCAAAAAAAATCAAGTTCCGAGACAGCCCTTCATAAAAACCCTTATCGTTATGAGAGAAATAGAGGATGGCGTTATCCAGCCCCATAATCAAAAAAAGACCTAAAAGAGCCACATCTGTCAGCCACTTAGCAAAAACCCCATAATCATGAGGGCTCAATACGTGTGCAGCACACACCTGCATAATAAATGTACACAAGAGCGCGAGAAGCCCAAACGAAAGGAGCCTAGCAAAATTGCTTAGCAAAATAATTTTCGCTCGTCATATATGTTCGTTTTGACAACCCTGGCAGGATTCCCGGCCACAATTACTCCAACAGGAACGTCTTTAGTCACAACTGCAGAAGACGCGACAACAGAGTCATCTCCGACTTCAACGCCTTTTAGGACACTTGTCCCACGACCCAACCAAACATTCTCACCAATCACAACTGGAGATGACGTCGAGTACTGCCACCCTTTAAGTGACGTATTTGGCCCAGCCTCATTAATCATTCTCCTTTCATCTGGATGAACGGGATGATTATTATTATCGATAACATGTACGCCGGTAGAGATCATTGCGTACTTCTTCACATGAACAGATTTAACCGCACCTATAACGCTAAACGGTCCAAGATGAACGCAGTCTTCAACCACAATTTTTCCCCCACCATGGGAGACGATTGAACCATAAAGCTTAACGTTATCCCCGATCTCCACATCTTCTTTACAACTCCCGCCTGACAGCTCTATGCGGGAGTGTCGTCCGAAGTAAACCCTACCTTTAATGACGGCACGCTTTGAAAACTTATGCCTCCAATATATCTGCATGAAGCACAATATTATCGCTTTGATCTTGCTAATCATTTGTCCACACTCTATCTAAACACAGCAATAAAACTGCTTAAAGTCGACGATCGACCAGACCCGAGTCAACCGCACACTTCAAATCATAAAGCACGCAATCGGCGGCTTTACCGAACGCCCGAACACCCTACGTACCCATCTCTTTAACTAAAGCCGAGCAAAAACAGCAACACCCAAGAATGAAAATATCCAACAGCGATTACAACCGCGCATCAACCTCACCCTGCACAACATTCTTCAGGTCATACAAAACATGTGCGCTCTTGCCGAGTGCGCGCAACGCTTCAAGGGACATCGCCTTAAATTCATCGTGCCCTACGGCAACGAGCATGCCGTCGTATAAACCATCTTCTAGCGTGGGGACGGGATTTATACCGTATTCGTGCTGGGCTGATGCGGCGTCTACCCACGGGTCATAAACGTCGACTTGTACGTGATAAGCCTTCAGCTCGTTGATGACATCAATAACGCGAGTATTGCGTAAGTCTGGGCAGTTTTCTTTAAAGGTCAGCCCCATGACAAGCACGCGCGAGCCTTTAACTTGAATACATTTGTCGAGCATGGCTTTGATCATTTCGCTGGCCACGTAACGGCCCATACTGTCGTTAATACGGCGGCCCGCCAGAATCACCTCTGGGTGGTAGCCGATAGACTGTGCTTTATGGGTAAGGTAGTACGGATCAACGCCAATACAGTGGCCGCCTACTAAGCCAGGACGAAACGGCAGGAAGTTCCATTTAGAACCGGCGGCTTCCAATACTTCAAGGGTGTTGATGCCGAGGCGGTTAAAGATCATTGCCAGTTCGTTAATCAATGCAATGTTCAAATCACGCTGGGTATTCTCGATCACCTTTGCTGCTTCGGCGACGCGAATAGAGGATGCCTTGTGCGTACCGGCGACAACGATTGACGCATAAAGCCTATCGACCAAATCAGCAATTTCCGGCGTGGAGCCAGAAGTGACTTTTTTAATGGTGGTGACGCGATGTTCTTTATCCCCAGGGTTAATTCGCTCTGGGCTATAGCCGGCGTAAAAGTCTTGGTTGTACTTTAAGCCAGATACTTGCTCTAGCACTGGCACGCAATCTTCTTCGGTGGCACCCGGGTAAACGGTTGACTCATAAATAACGATATCGCCCTTCTTAAGCGCCTTACCGATAGTCTCGGAGGCTTTAATCAATGGCGTTAAATCGGGGCGCTTATACTCATCGATAGGCGTTGGCACGGTGACGATAAACACATTGCAGGATGTTAGGTCTGACAAGTTAGTGCTAAAACGCAGATGGTAAGACTCTTTCAGCTCTTCTTCGCTGACCTCTAAGGTTTCATCAATGCCGTTGCTAAGCTGGTCGATACGTTTTTGATTAATATCAAAGCCCACCACCGAGCGATGCTTACCAAATTCCGCCGCCAAAGGCAGGCCCACATAGCCTAATCCGATAACGGCTAATTTAATGTCGTCCATTTCCATGAGTCATGCTCCATAATTATTCTGTCATGTTGGTATGTAAAGTATCGCAATAAAGCGATGGTCAATCTTGGCCGTGCGATATAACGGAGGTTAAAACTTGCACTATCTCCTTCACACACTGCTCTATGGACTTATCACCGGCATGAAGGTGCAGCTCAGGGTGTTTGGGCGCTTCGTAGGCTGAATCAATGCCGGTAAAATCTTTGATCTCGCCTGCTCTCGCTTTTTTGTAAAGCCCTTTTGGATCTCTTTGCTCGCAGACAGCTAAGGGGGTATCGACGAACACCTCGATAAAGTTATTGGCGGAGAAAAGCGCTCTCGCTTTATCTCGATCGTCTCTAAACGGCGAAATAAAGGCGGTAATAATGATAAGGCCGGCGTCAGTCATTAGCCGAGCAACTTCTCCGACACGACGAATATTTTCGGCGCGGTCGCTGTCCGACATACCCAAATCTTTATTTAGGCCCTGACGGACGTTGTCGCCATCGAGAAGATAAGTATGGAACCCCCTCTCTGCGAGGCTCACCTCAAGCGCATTGGCCAATGTAGACTTGCCTGATGCCGACAAGCCCGTCAACCAAATACAGGCGGGATTCTGGCGCTTTAGGGTCGCGCGCAAATCACTGTCGCAGGCGCTCTTGTGCCACACGAGGTTGACCGGCGCGTCACGCTTGGCTATCTCATCTAACGTCTTGTTGTTATCGCTGGCCATAACTAGGCGTTTTCTTCGCTTTCATAACGATAGCTGTAGTAGCCGTGGTCACGGCCCGCTCGCTTCTCGACGCAATTTAGGATCGCTCCACCTACTTTTACGCCGGCACGCTCTAAACGCTCCGCGGCAATCATGGTTTCTTTTACTGAGTTGATGTCATAGCGAACCACCATTAGCGCGGCGCCAGCTGCCTGACCAATGATGGCGGCGTCTGTGACCGCCAGTATTGGCGGAGTATCAATAATGATTAGGTCGTATTGACCTGACACGCTTTCAATCATTCTCTGCCATGCGTCGGTCATTAGCAGCTCCGCCGGGTTCGGCGGCACTTCGCCTGCGGACATAAAGGATAAACTGGAGATCTGGGTCGGCTGAATGGCGGCTTCAAGCGCTATCTGGCCAGAAAGGTAAGACGATAATCCGTTTTTGCGCGGCGCCTTAAAGAACTTGTGCAAATGGCCGCGGCGCATGTCAGCATCAACAAGCAGCACACGTTTGTTGATTTGCGCCAACACAATCGCGAGATTCGCTGAAATAAACGATTTACCGATACCAGGGCTTGGCCCAGCAATCATTAACACCTGTGCGGCAGCGTCGAGCATCGCGAAGTGTAGACTTGTGCGCAGGCTGCGTAAGGATTCAACAGCCAAGTCTGCAGGGTCTTCCAAGGCCAGCAGATTGGTGGCACGCGACGCCTGCCTACCAACTTTAACTATCCCTAGCTTTAACTGGGCATCAGATTTCGGCACCGTTGCGTAAACTGGCAAACCCTCTTTTTCTAACTGATCCGGCGACTCAACGCCTTTGTGGAGCGCCGCCCGCGCTAGCACCCACGCTATGCCCGCCATCCCGCCCAGCATCAATGCCAGCACTAGCGTCATCGCCTTTTTCGGCGCAACCGCGACGGCGTCTGCGACGGCTGTGTCGATAATTCTGACATTACCTACCGTGCCTGCTTTTAAAATCCGCAACTCTTGTACCTTGTTCAGCATCTGCAAGTAAATTTCCTGATTGACCTGCACATCACGGGTAAGGCGGAGAATTTCTTGCTGTGTCGCGGGTAGCGATTGAATTTGTTTATTGAGTTTGTCGCGCTCTTCTTGCAAGTTCTGACGCTGACTAATCAGAGTCTGATAAGCTGGGTGCTCAGGCGTAAACATGCGACTGACTTCGCTCTCTTTGAAGCTTAACTCGTTGAGCTTGGCTTCTAGCAAGACCAAACGCTCCAGCACAGACTTAGTTTCAAGGGTTAAATCAACTGACTCGCTTTGCAAGCGATAATGATTTAGTTGTTCTTCTGCGCCCTGAAGCTTTTCCTTCATTTCAGGGAGCTGCTTATCGAGAAAATCTAGGCTGTTCTGCGCCTGAGCAGAAAGGCGCTTAACATTCTGTAAAAGATAGCTTTGTGCAATCGCATCTAGCGTTGCTTTAATTTTAGCCCGCGACGGCCCCTTGTACGACAAGCGCAGTATGCCGGTATTCTTTCCCTGCTCGGAAACGGATAAGTCGCGTGAAATATCCTTGATCACACTGAGCCGATTACGCTTTGTTAACGTAAAGTCGGCACTGGCGTTAACCTGCACTTCAGAAAGAACAAGGACGATATCGCCGCGGTCATTGGCAAGGCGGTCGCCTGCCGGCCCTTCGACAAGCAACTGCTCCGCCGCATACAAGGCTACTGTTTTTTCTTGGTCATTAAGGTTCACGGCAAGACGAAGTTCAGCGCCTTCCAGATACTCAGGGAGAGAGAGTTGCTCAATGGCTATGCGCACATCAGCATCGACGTAACTACCAAACAGTTTAGACGGCGCGAGCACCGACTCGCTGCCGGAAAACAAACCAGCGAAGAATGATTCGTCCCGCTTTATGTGAACGTCGATATCGAGCTGATCGATCACATCATTGAGCACCATTCTGGAACGTAGTATTTCGATTTCTGCCTGTGCTGAGCTTTCCTGCGCAAACATCTCCGACATCTCAGCAAAACCAGGAACACCACCCTGCTTGCCCTCGACTTGCAACAAGGCATCCGCACGATAGATCGGCGGCGCGAACAACAAGTAGATCCCGGCCATCACAACCGCCGCAGCTGTCGTCGCAGCGACTAACACGACGTTATCGACCAACAGCCCCCACAAGCGAGTCAGATCAATTTCATCTTCCGCTACATTGTCGTGCCGACTGTTCGCACCTTGCCGAGCATTCATGTCTTGTCGAGTATTCGTCATGTTACCGCTTCACCTTTTTACACCTTAGCCCGCGCACCAAGAACTACAGACCAAGCGTTATATATTAGGACTTACTGCTACACACCGATTTTTTCAGACCACGCTTGCGCGCCATCACGCATTAACTCAAATGCATACTGATATACGTCTTTATCGCGATGCCACGGATCAGGAATATCTTTTGCCCCGCTCCAGTGGGTCAATAAAAACACTTTGCCGCTGACGCTTGGGTAGAGGCGCATTACATCATCGCGTTGGCGCTTTTCCATCACCAAGATAAGGTCATACTCCCGGCACAGCTCATCTGTGAGTTTCTGGGCAATATGCACAGGACACTCAACACCATGTTCAAGTGCAACCTCGCGGGCAATCGGCGCCATATCTTTGCCGGTCAAACCCACTAAGCCTGCAGAAGCGACCTGCTTTTCTGGGCACCCTTGGCGCATCAGTGCCTCTGCCGTTGGGCTTCGGCAAATATTGCCATCACAGACTAATAAAATGGAGGTGAACATTAGTCGTCAACATTCCTTAATCGATCTTCAGCCAGTGCGCCGTAATAAATGGTCTGTACCGTCGGCAAAATCTGTTGGATCACACGATTCCAACGAGCCAGCGGCGCCGCCGTCACATAAACAATATCGCGCGGCAGTAACTCAAACTGGTCAGCCAATACCAACGCCGCAGCATTTTTGGCATTGAGCTGATATACATTGATACGTGGCTCGCCATCTTCCTCACCGCGGCGCATCACAAAAACACCTCGTGCATTGGAGGTCATTTCATTTAAGCCGCCGGTTTCAGACAGTGCACCAGCAAGAGACAAGCCGTTGCGATCCATAAAGACCGAACGAGGCTCTTTCACTTCGCCAAGAACAAATATTTTATTGTCTACATTGCTACCGATATTCAGCACGTCATTTTTCTTTAATAGAATGTTTTGCGTGGTGTCGCCTTTTTGATAAAGCGCCTGCAATGAATAAATTGTTTCTTTGCCATCACGGGTAAGCGTTACCTTGCGCCAATCAGCGAACTTGGACAGACCACCGGCAACATTGATCGCGTCAATTAAGCGCATGGGGATATTAGTGATCGGGGCGGCGCCGGGCTGCATGACTTCGCCTGTGACGTAAACACGCTGCGAGCGAAATGCGGCGACAGTGACATCCACTTGTGGGCTTTCGATATATTTGCTGATGCGCCGGGTAATTAAGTCACGGATGGCGGTGACGTCTAAGCCTTCGACTTCAATACGGCCAACATAGGGGTAGAAAATACTACCGTCGGCATGCACCCAATTGCCCGCCTCTGTTGGGCTGCGCAAGGAGCCTGCCGGAATCGTTAACTCAGGGTGATCCCAAACAGTGACATTGAGTACATCACCTGGCCCAACAAAATATTCGTACGCTGTTTCGCTCTGCTCGGCATCGCCGCCTGCCGCTTCTGGAACAGCCTCGTCGCTTAATAATTCAGGCTTGTCTGTGACTAAAATAGCCGTTGTTATAGGGTAAAGTTTGACGATATCTGGCAGCTCTGGAGACTCATCTTTCTCTTCACCAAACCAGCTGTGACCACCAACCCCCGCAGACATACTACTGCCGGGCACAACAGTACAGCCGGTCAAGAGCGCGGCACCGATCAACAGCATAATCTGCCGCCATCGGCCAGCAACGCTGAGTTGAAAAGTACGCTCTTGCATTAACGACATCTTTATTGCTCCCGGATATTCGTCAAAAAAGTGGTGGATTCGAAGCTCGCTATCAGACAAAAATCCCTTAATAATCGAATCGATAATCCCATCCAACCATGATGTTACTGGACTCTAACTCTCCGGCAACCGTCACCAGCGGATTGCTAAAATGCTGCGCCGACAAGGTAAAACGATGGCGTTTTACCGGGAACCGCCAGCGGGCCGACAAAACCGATATACGTGTCTTCTCAGGTGGCGCCAGCACCAGCGGACTAGGGCTTAACGACGCAGGGCGCAGTGTACCAGCTTGGTTTAATTCTGCATTGCTGTAGTTCAGAGAAACTTCGTGACCGTTGTTAAAAAATTGCATAGCTCCGACTGTTAACACATCCGCATCACGATCCCATGTGCTAGCAACATTGCGACCCTGATAGCGCAAACCCGTTCCATAAGTGCTGTGCTCGTAGGTTGTCAGTAGACGGTCTTCTCCGAACCAACCACCAGCCACGGTATTGGTGCCTTCAACGATCCAGCGCTGGCTGTAACCGGCGAAGCTTGTGGCCCAGTCTATGCCCGCGAGACCAACGTACTTCGATGGCAACCCGCTCGCCTCGTCATCGCCGGTCATCTGGCCGTAAAAGCCCAGCGTAGAGGCGCGTAGCGGGAGCCCCAGTCTAAAATCAGCCCCGCCGAGTTGATTGCTAGGATCTTCGCCGTCGGCAAAGCCTGATGTCTCGCCATTATCGCGACCAATAATCACGCTCCAGAGGCTATCGAGCCCTTCCGGGCGCCCTTCACCGCCCCATTGCACCAGGCGGGTTAAACCCAGCTCCAAGCGAGACCACGGACGAAAGGAGAAACGCGCACCCAGGAGCCGCGCGTGGGCAATAACGCGGTCAGATTCTAGCTGACCTGCAAACATTGTCAGGTTCCACGGGCCAAGGTAACGGGCAATCGGCAGGGTTGAGGCAGCGCTTTGCTCGCGTGTTAGCCAAACTGAGGGCACGGGGCGAGCGTTACTGGACAGAATGGTAGAGCTATACCAGCCCGGCCCCCACCAACGGTCAATGGCGCCGGCTCCCCATATCCAGCCATACGCCTTGGCCGCCACGAAGGAACCATCGAGACGAGTAGCGTGATCGTCGCGCTCAGCATCAACCAGTTGCGCCTGCAGGTTCCACGCCAGCGTCGGTCCGACCGAGCCAACACGGACATTCAGCTGGCCGCGTTCGCGGGTCTGGTCGGCAAAGCCTCTAAAGACCGGCTCAGCCGTTGCACCGCTAATGCCAACCTCCCCCGCAAAGCCGCTGGATTGAGCGTATCTCCGCTCGTGAAGGAGGTATCGGTATGCAGAAGACGCCTTGCATGACGCCGACAGGAGTTCTTCTGGCGCATCACGCCACGCGACAGGCCACGTGCCAGTAAGAGCGTCCATACAGCCTTGATCTACCAGCTGCTGAAGGGCATGGCGGAGACGCTCATCACCGGGAGCAGCCCAAGGAGAGGCCGTCGTAATCGACGACGCCAGTAAGCAGGACAACACAACAAGGTAGCGCAAGTAACATCGCCTAACGTGAAAGCCTACGACACACGGGCAGAACAACAGCACAGCGAGGCAATAGGGCTATGGTGAGAGGATGCCAGACTAATAGCACCGAAAATATAAGCGCTTGATTGTACAGCGCCTTTTACTTGCAGCAACGTACAATTGAGAATCGTTTAACAATTTTTACAACAAACGGCCCATTAGCGCAAAGCTCTTACCCACCGGCAGCATTTCGTTCGCAGCCTAGAACATCTACTTGTCGGCAGAGCTAAACACGACCAATGTTTATCAGGATCCACCGCTGTAAGCGGGCAGCCCCCAATACAATCAAACCTATCCTTCCCCCTAGAGCAGACAAAAATGAAGAAAGGCCGACACACTTCTAGCGCGCCGACCTATCTTTATTTTTCAAGGCCTACTTTAACTTAATATGATCTTTATTACGCTTTACCGTCGCGGCACCGATGCCCTTGACGTTGGTCAGCTCTTCAACGGACTTAAACGGTCCGCTCTTTTGCCGATAGACCACGATTGCATTAGCTCTACTGATGCCAACACCCGTTAATGATTCTGTTAGCTCCGCCGCATTGGCAGTATTGATATTCACATCTGGGCGCGCATTAATTGCTGGCTCGGAACCTGCGGCACTCGCCGACAACGCAGCCAGTGAGCCAAACGCTAAAATTACGCTAAGAAAAACTGCTTTGAAAAATACCATGGGTCACATCCATATGATCAATTAAAGGAGGTGACACTATATAAGAGACCTTTTTTTCCAACAGACTCAAGCTGCTACAGCCTCCGTGCTACGACGCGCTCAGCTCTTGTAGTATTGCCGCCACCGCATCTGTAGGCGAATCCGCCTGTGTAATGGGCCGACCAATAACCATGTAGCTCACGCCGAACGCCAACGCTTGCGCGGGTGTAACGATACGCGTTTGGTCGCCGCGATCGGCGCCTGCAGGACGAATGCCAGGCGTAACAAGTGCAAAGCCCTTGCCTAGGTTATCGCGCAGCAGCGGCGCCTCTTGGGCAGAGCAAACCACACCATCCATACCGCTGCTTTGGGCCAACTCAGCAAGATGACATACTTGATCGGTCAGTGAGCGGCTAACACCAGTCTCTGCCAACTCTTCCGTCCCCATGCTGGTAAGAACGGTGACAGCGGTCAACAACGAATCGCCTGTGCTTTTATCCACCGCCTCACGCGCCGCTTCCATCATGCGCCGACCGCCACAGGCATGAACATTCACCATCCATACTCCCAAATCCGCCGCTGCACGAATCGCGCCGGCAACGGTGTTGGGGATGTCGTGGAATTTCAAATCAAGAAATACGTCAAAACCTTTTTTCTGCAACGCTTCCACTACAGCAGGACCGCTGCGCGTGAACAATTCTTTACCAACCTTTACCCGAACCTGCTCAGGCGATAACAAACCAGCCATCTTCACCGCCTGCTCAGCACTGGGGTAATCCAGCGCAACGATGATTGGCGAGTTCATAGAAGAAACCAAAGAATTTGAAACCGACATTAACGCTGTTCCTGTTCCTGATGCGGACGCAACACACCCCAGTGTTTGCAGGTTGGACATTGCCAGTGCAAACGATGAGCGTGGAAGCCACAATTTGTGCATTGATATATCGCCTGCTCTGTCAGCAGCTGCTGAGTCAGGCGTTGTAGTATGCCAAAATGCTCTCGTGCCGAGCCTTCCGTTTGATCAATATTCATCTCAATAATACGGTTTAGGCCACGCACGGTTGGGTGTGCTTTCATATAATCAGCAATAAACAAAGACGCCGCTTTTTCGCCATATTCGGCGCGCAAGCTCTCTGCCAATTTAAGCACTACCGCTGTTGTCGGGCGCTCTAAGCTGACTTTAGCCAGCAAACGACGCAGCGACTCCTGTTTACCTAGAGCAGTATAACAGCGCTCTAGGTCGTCAAGCACTTCATCAAAGAAATCTGGGTCCTGACGACGAATACGACGAAAGACACGCGCGGCATCCTCCCACTGTCCTGCATGCATCTCCAAACGCCCTAGCATGACATTCGCGCGCACACAGTTACTATCGTAACCCAATGCCCTGCGCAGCATTCTTCGTGTGATACTTTGCTCATCTCCACTAAAGCGATCGGCCAGCTCACAGCAGTAATGTGCGAGCATCGGTGCGACGGCAGGGTCACTAGATAACAATCGATCGCCCACTGTCAGCGCATTATGCCAATCCTTTTCCTGCTCAAAGACCGAAAGCAAATAACGCATTGCCTGCTGCGAGCGACTCCCCCGATCGATCATATTCTGTAGAATCAATTCCGCCCTATCGAGCAACCCAGCCGAAATATAATCACGCGCCAATTCAAGCTCAACTTCTTCACGAACGTCGTCCGGCAGATCACCCTGCTCAAGTAAATTCGAGTGAATACGGGTGGCGCGATCAAGCTCACCGCGCTTACGGAAAAGTCGCGCCAAGCCAAGATGGGTATCAAGAGTGTTTGCGTTAACGTCAAGACTGCCAACAAAAATATCAACGGCTTTGTCTGGCTCTTCGTTTAACAGGAAGTTCAGTCCACGCATATATTCACGGGAAAGATTTTCGATACGATTGCGATGACGGCCGCGACGACTACGTCGACCAAGCCAGTAGCCAATTGCAATCGCAACAAAAAAAAGCACCAACCATTGCGGATCTTGCATCATCGCTTTGCCAAGCTCCGCGAAAGCGGCTGTAAGGCGCCCACTGAAATTGTCAGCGAGCGATACAATAAAGAGTAGCGAAAGAGAAACCCTGACATATACGCCGCCCTTTCTTACGCTCTAGGGCGAACTATTTTCAGCAGCGCACGAATACCAAAGCCCGTCATCGCGCCCAGTAACGCACCAGCAATAAAGATCAGCAGCAACAACACACCAAGTCGCGCCTCAATAATAAAGCCCGGCGCCAGAAAATTAACGGATACAAGAGATTGATTTGCCAAAACGAAAAACAAGGCGACCACAAACATCAACAACGCCAACAACAGCCAGCCAGCATAGAAGAGCCGTGACATAACGATTAGGAACCAGTGCTTACAGCGCTAGCGCCTGATGCCGCGCTATGCTCTTCAGCGATCGCCGAATTAACGCGCTCGCGAAGCTCTTTACCTGGTTTGAAATGAGGAACATATTTGCCATGCAACTCAACCGACGCCCCTGTTTTAGGGTTACGCCCGACTCGCGGAGCACGAAAATGGAGGGAAAAACTACCGAAGCCGCGAATCTCAATACGGCCGCCATCCGCTAATGCGTTGGCCATTTCTTCGATCATGGTCTTGACTGCCAACTCGACATCCCGTGGGGAGAGCTGCGTTTGCCGTGCGGCAATACGGTCAATCAATTCCGATTTAGTCAATGCCATAACAACCCTTTCCCGGTGGATGCCCCCACCCAGGGGGCCACGCCGAACGGCGTGGCCCTAGGGGAGCTATATTACTCGCCGCCTTCCATCTGCGCCTTGATCAGATCACCAATAGTTTTTGGTGACTGAGCGTCTTTCTGCAGATTGTCGACAACTTCACGGTCTTCTTCCACGTCCTTCGCTTTGATGGACAAGGTGATACCGCGATTCTTACGATCAAGAGCAGTGATCTTCGCCTCAACCTCAGTACCCACTGGCAACACAGCGCTAACATCTTCAACGCGGTCACGGGATACGTCGGCAGCTTTGATTACGCCTTCAACATTTTCAGCTAGCTCAATAGTCGCAGACTTGGCATCAGCAGCGATGACCTTACCTGTTACGATTGCGCCTTTATCGTTAACTGAAACATACTGAGCGAACGGATCGTTTGTCAACTGCTTGATTCCAAGGGAAATTCTTTCCCGCTCAGGATCAATAGACAGGATCACCGTCTCAAGCTCGTCGCCTTTGGCAAACTTACGTACAGCTTCTTCGCCCTGCTCATCCCAAGAGATGTCAGACAGGTGTACGAGGCCGTCGATGCCGCCGTCCAGACCAATGAAGATACCGAAGTCAGTGATTGACTTGATCTTGCCCGATACCTTGTCGTCCTTGGCATGAGTTGTCGCGAACGACTCCCATGGGTTGGCTTGACACTGCTTGATACCCAAAGAGATACGACGACGATCTTCTTCGATATCCAGAATCATCACTTCTACGTCGTCACTAATAGAGACCACTTTGGAAGGATGAATATTCTTGTTAGTCCAATCCATTTCGGAAACGTGAACCAGACCTTCAACGCCTTCTTCGATTTCAGCGAAACAGCCGTAATCGGTCAGGTTGGTGATCTTCGCTTTTACGCGCGCGCCGACTGGGTAGCGACGAACGATGTCATGCCATGGATCTTCGCCCAGCTGCTTGAGGCCGAGGGATACACGCATTTTTTCGCGATCAAACTTAAGAACTTTAACGTCGATTTCTTGGCCCACTTCAACGATTTCACTTGGGTGCTTAATACGCTTCCAAGCCATGTCGGTGATGTGCAACAGACCATCGATGCCGCCGAGATCAACGAACGCGCCGTAATCAGTAAGGTTCTTAACGATACCTTTAACTTCCATCCCTTCTTGTAGAGACTCGAGCAACTGGTCACGCTCTGCGCTGTGCTCTGCTTCCATCACCGCACGGCGGGAAACAACCACGTTGTTACGCTTAGCATCAAGTTTGATAACTTTGAAATCTAGATCCTTACCTTCCAAATGCGCTACATCGCGAACCGGACGGATATCTACCAAAGAACCCGGCAAAAATGCGCGGATCGGGCCGATATCGACGGTAAAACCGCCTTTTACCTTGCCACTGATAATACCCTTAACGATTTCTTCCTTGGTGTAGGCTTTTTCAAGCTCAGTCCACACTTCGGCGCGCTTAGCTTTTTCGCGAGACAGGCGGGTGAAGCCAAGGCCGTCGTCGATAGCGTCTACCGCTACTTCAACTTCGTCACCTATTGCGACTTCAATTTCCCCTTTCTCGTCGAGGAATTCTTCACGGGCAATAATGCCCTCAGATTTAAGACCTGCATTAACAGTGATCCAGTCGCTATCAATAGCAACAACTGAGCCAGTGATGATGGAGCCACGGGCTACATCGAGGTCTTTTAAACTTGCTTCAAAGAGTTCGGCGAAAGTTTCGCTCATGGAAGGTACCTTTGGGTTTTCAACCATACCTGCCAGCCGGTATGGGTCAGCTTAAGTTAAATCCATTTTGGTTCGGGCTGGTCACCTGAAATGAACCAAAACAAATCACCGCCACAGGCATAACACCCGTGTAAGCACTAGTGCGTTATCTTTATGAAAAACTGATTAAAGCTCTATAAAAGAGAACGCTGTTGCGCTTCGTCAAGAATCCGGTCGACCACTTCAATGACCGAGAGAGTGGTACTGTCTACGACAAGGGCATCATCTGCCGGCCGCAACGGAGCCACATCTCGATTCATATCACGCTCATCCCGGTTGCGGATATCCTCGACAAGGGCGGCGAGGGTAGCACTGAAGCCCTTTTCCTTCAACTGGTTATAACGCCGCAGGGCGCGCTCTTCAGCGCTCGCGGTTAGGAAGATTTTCAGGGGAGCGGCGGTAAAAACGACCGTACCCATGTCGCGACCATCGGCAACTAAGCCAGGGGTTTGCGCGAAAGACTGCTGCCGCTCCAGCAAAGCATCTCTAACCGGTTGAAAAATAGCGACTTTTGATGCCAGCTCACCAACTTCTTCGGCGCGAATAGTATTGCCGACATCAACGCCATCAAGCATCACAAGGGTATCGCCGTCACGCTCAACAAAGCTAACAGGCAGAGCTTTCGCTAGCTTGACCAGTTTGGCTTCGTCATCCAGTGCCACCCCAATCTGTGTAGCGTGATAACCCAGCACGCGGTAAAGCGCGCCAGAATCGAGCAAATGCCAACCGAGCTTGATCGCCACTTCACGGGCAACGGTCCCTTTTCCTGAGGACACAGGCCCATCAATGGTAATCACAGAAACTGTCATGCTTGCTCCAAACGTACGCCAGCGCCACGCGCCAGCTCGGCAAAACCGGGGAATGATGTGGCGACATTGGCGGTATCATGGATCGCAATCGAGCCGGTCGCGCGAAGCGCCGCCATCGCAAAACTCATCGCAATACGATGATCGCCGTGGGACTGCACTGCCCCGCCGCCAATCTCACCACCCACAATACGAATACCATCGTCATACACTTCTACTTCTACACCCAAGGCAAGAAGGCCGTCGGCCATTACTTGGATGCGATCAGACTCTTTAACGCGCAGCTCTTCCGCGCCGTGCAGAATGGTCTCGCCTTCGGCACATGCGGCCGCGACAAAAATAGCGGGAAACTCATCAATCGCCAGCGGCACCAAGTTCTCGGGAATGACGATGCCCTTTAATTGCGCGCTACGCACACGAATATCGGCAACCGGCTCGCCGCCTGCATCACGCTCATTTTCAAGGGTAATATCAGCGCCCATTAATTTTAGAATATCGATAACGCCTGTGCGGGTCGGATTAATGCCTACATGTGGCAGCAATAAATCCGAGCCCGGCGCTATCGACGCACCAACCAAGAAAAAAGCTGACGACGAAATATCGGCCGGCACTTCGAGCTTGCATGCAGTTAAGGAACCGCCTCCGGTCAGGGTACAAGTTGCACCGTTACGCGTCACAGGATAGCCAAAGCCCGTCAACATGCGCTCAGTATGATCCCGTGTTGGCGCAGGCTCCGTCACGGATGTTTCGCCCTGAGCATAAAGGCCGGCCAACAACACGGCTGATTTCACCTGTGCAGACGCAACTGGCATATCGTAATGAAAACCGGTTAATGCTTGCGCACCACGAACGTTCACCGGCGGCGTACCGTTACCCGTGGTCGCGATCGACGCTCCCATTTCACGCAGCGGCTTCGCCACACGCTCCATTGGCCGCTTAGCCAGCGATGCATCGCCGGTTAGCTCGACATTAAATTGTTGCGCGCACAGCAAGCCCATCAGCAACCGCATGGATGTGCCGGAGTTGCCCATATACAGGCCACGTGTTGGCGCCTTTAGGCCATGCAGCCCCACACCGTGGACGCGTACGCGACCCGCGCTTGGGCCTTCAATAACAACGCCCATGTCGCGAAACGCTTGTAAGGTCGCCAGGGCATCTTCGCCTTCTAGGAAGCCATCAATCTCGGTGACGCCTTCGGCGAGCGCGCCGAGCATAATGGAACGATGCGAAATAGACTTGTCGCCGGCGACACGCACGCGGCCGGACAGCTTCCCGCCGGGTGCAACACTCCAGCCCTGAGACGGGGCATTTTCTGCTTTATTCATGAAGGACTCATCTGTAGACGTCTGCGCCTGAGTAAATGAAGAACGGGCACTCAAGGCCAGAAAGTGGGCACGGGCCGAGTTAGCGCGGGTCATGATAGCGAGTAATTTCTCGCTGTCACCTTCTGTGACTGCTTGACGGAACTGCTCCAGGCCTTGGGCAAACAAATCCGCCGCCTGCAACACTGCCTGTTTGTTCTCGCAGAAAATGTCGTGCCACATAACGGGGTCACTGGAAGCAATACGGGTAAAGTCCCGAAACCCTCCGGCGGCATAACGAAAGATATCGACTGAATCACCCTGACGCGCCAGTGTATCGACCAGTGAAAACGCTAATAAGTGAGGTAAATGGCTGGTTTCGGCAAGCACTCTATCATGCTCATCGGCATGCATTTCCAGCACATCTGCACCCAGCGCCGTCCATAAAGCACGCACTTTTTGGGTTGCGGCCGGATCGGTCTGCTGATGCGGAGTCAGAATAACGCGATGATTTACATAAAGATCTGGGTCGGCCGCTTCGACGCCACTTTTTTCTTTGCCTGCGATCGGGTGCCCAGGCACAAAGCGAGATACGAAAGCAGGCATTGCCGCTCTCGCCGCGTTGACCACGCTGCCTTTAACGCTGCCACCATCGGTGATAATGACGTTGGCCGACAGCCCCGGCAGCATTGCCATCATGGTCGCCGTCATCGCCGAAACTGGCACCGCCAAGAACACTAAATCGGCACCGCGAACAGCCTCGGCAAGGTCAGCGCTGGCGTGGTCGACAACACCCAATGCCAAACCACGTTCACGGGTACGCTCCGAGCGCGAGCCAGCAACAACTTCTTCTGCAAGGCCACGCTGCTTAATGCCCGCAGCAAATGACCCGCCAATCAGACCAAGGCCAATAATCGCAACCCGCTTAAACAACGGTTGCGGAGCAATATCCGTCATGCCAACACCTGCTCTAGGGCCTGCAAGAAGCGTTCGTTTTCACGTGACAAACCAATAGACACCCGCAGATGATTCGGCAAGCCATACGCCTCAATCGGCCGCACAATAACACCCTGTGCTAATAACGCCTGATACAACGGCATCGCTTCGCGCTGACAATCAAACGCAATAAAGTTTGCCACAGACGGAATAACCGTCATGCCAAGACGCTCCAACCCCTCGACCAACTGCCCGAGCCCCGCAGCGTTTTCACTACGGCTATCGTCAAGATAGCTGTCATCTGCCAACGCAGCTTGCGCCGCCGCTAACGCCACCGCATTACAATTAAATGGCTGACGCACGCGATTAAGTACATCGGCAATCGCGGCCGACGAAATACCATAGCCAATACGCAAACTCGCCAAACCGTAAATCTTTGAAAACGTACGCGTCACAATAATATTCGGATGTGCTTCTAAATAGTGGAGGCCATTCGGGTAGTAAGCTTCTTCGACATACTCGAAATACGCTTCATCAAGCACCACCAAAACGTGCTCTGGCACTTTCTTTAAAAACAATTCCAGCGCAGAACGGTGAAACCATGTGCCGGTCGGATTATTGGGATTGGCAATAAAAATAATCTTAGTGCGCTCGGTAACCGCATCAGCCATTGCCTCTAGGTCGTGGCCAAAGCAAACCGCTGGAACCTGAACAGGCTTTGCCGAGCACGCCAAGGTAACAAGTGGATAAACGGCAAACGCATGCTCAGAAAAAATCACTTCGTCACCTGGAGCGAGCCAGCTACGCGCAATTAATTCGAGGACATCATTAGAGCCATTGCCCAGTGTTATTTGCTGCGGATGCACATCAAGCTTCTCAGCAAGCGCAGCTTTTAAATGAAAGCCTGAGCCGTCTGGATAGCGATGCAGGTCATTGAGTGCACTTTTTGCGGCAGCCAATGCCATATGACCGGGGCCCAGTGGATTCTCATTACTGGCGAGTTTAACAATGTGCTTAATACCAAGCTCGCGCTCCAGCTCCTCAATCGGCTTGCCCGTCTGATAAGGCTGAAGCAATTGAATGCCGGCATTCGCGGACCGAAGAAAATCACAGGTCATAATAGATGCCCCGTATTAGGTGATGGTTGGCTTCGCATGCTGCGTTCACCGCCAAGAGTAATGCTCAGTTTACGCCTTTGTATTCGATAAATATCAACGATACAGGCCTTAGCTAGAGCTATTCGCTTGCGAGCAAGCTCCCACTAAAACTATAAAGCCCGCCACAGGCGTAGAATTACAGTACGGCTTTTGGGTAAGAGCCTAGGAAGCGAATATCTAAACTGTCCGCCTGTAGATCATCGAGGACACGCTTAACTTCCGCATCATCGCGATGACCTTCCAGATCAATAAAGAACACATAGTTCCACTTTTCGGTGCGCGACGGGCGCGACTCGAGACGGGTCAGATTAATGCCACGGGACTGGAAAGGTTCCAGGACGTGATACAGCAAGCCAGGACGATTTTTTCCGCTTACGGAAATACTGGTTTTATCATTTCCGGATGCAGGCGTGTCTTGCCGTCCAATAATAATAAAGCGTGTGGTGTTATCTGGGCGATCTTCAATATTGTTTTGAATAACATCCAGCTGGTATAGCTCAGCGGCCATTTCGCCCGCGATTGCTGCCGCATTCCACTCACCCTCTAGGCGTTTTGCGGCTTGCGCGTTAGAACTCACAGCAATACGTTCTGCTCCGGGCATATTTGCGTCGAGCCATTTACGGCACTGCGCTAGCGTTTGCTGATGCGAATAAACACGGGATATCTTCTCACGCTGAGTATTTGCCCCTGCCATTAAGTGATGATGAATACGCAACTCAACTTCACCACAAACCTTCAGCGTCGATCCCATAAAAGAATCAAGGGTATGATTGACGACACCTTCCGTTGAGTTCTCTACCGGCACGACACCGTAATCGGCAGCCCCGGCTTCCACTTCACGAAAAACCTCATCGATCGCATTGAGCGGTGCAACATCGACACCATGGCCAAAATGTTTTAACGCGGCTTGATGGGTAAAGGTACCTTCTGGGCCAAGAAATGCGACACGCGTTTTTTGTTCCAACGCGAGGCAAGCCGACATCACTTCACGAAACAAGCGCGCCACGACTTCAGCGTCAAGCGGCCCTTTATTGCGCTCCTTTACGTTACGCAACACCTGCGCCTCGCGCTCAGGGCGATAAAAAATCGGCACTTCCTCGCCAGCTTTTTTCACATGGGCAACCTGCTGCGCCAGCGTTGCACGCTGGTTCAGCATGTCTTGCAGGGCAATATCCAACGCGTCAATTTGTTCGCGTAGTTGCTCAAGTGTCGGTATATCTTTCGCGTTATCAGCCATTGCGTTTAGCAAAGTCCTTCATAAAATCAATCAATGCATCCACGGCCGCTTCTGGTACCGCGTTGTATATGCTGGCGCGCATTCCACCAACCGAACGGTGCCCCGCAAGGTTCAGCAGGCCAGCCTGCTCCGCTTCTTTCAAAAATACTCTATCCAACGCATCGTCCGCTAACGCAAACGGTATATTCATCAGGCTTCGGCAATCAACCTGCACCGGATTGCTATAGAACCCACTCGCATCAATATAACCATACAGTTTATCGGCCTTACGCTGATTCAGCTCACCGATGGCCTGCAACCCGCCCTGCTCTTTCAGCCATGCAAACACCAAACCGGCAAGGTACCAACCGTAAGTTGGTGGCGTGTTATACATGGAGTCGTTATCAGCGAAGGTTTTGTAGTTAAGCATCGCTGGTACCGCGTTAGACGCGTGGCCAAGCAACTCTTTGCGCACAATAACCAAAGTCAGACCCGCCGGGCCAATATTTTTCTGGGCGCCCGCGTAAATCAATCCAAACTTTGATACATCCAATGGTCGCGACAATATAGAGGAAGAGTAGTCGGCCACTAACGGCACATTGGTCTGAGGGGTAAAGTTATACTCTACGCCACCAATGGTTTCATTAGGCGTGTAATGCAAGTACGCCGCATTCTTTGAAGGCGTCCAATCCGACTGCGAAGGCACATAGCTAAAGTTTTTATCTTTGCTGCTGGCGACGACATTAACATCACCAAAGCGCTGCGCTTCTTTAATCGCTTTACTGGACCACTGTCCGGTGTTGACGTAATCAGCCACACCGCCGGCAGGCAGCAAATTCATCGGCACCATGGAGAACTGCTGTGACGCTCCGCCCTGTACAAACAGCACTGCGTAATCGTCACTAATGCCCAACAGGTCGCGCAAGTCCTGCTCTGCACGTGCCGCTATCGCGACAAACTCTGCAGAGCGATGACTCATCTCCATCACGGACAAACCACGACCTGCGTAGTCGAGCATTTCTGCCTGAGCTTTCTTTAAAACCTCTTCCGGCAACGCGGCCGGACCGGCGCAAAAGTTAAACGCACGTGTCATGCATAAACCCCGGTAATTATTCCTCTGACGCCGTCTCGTCGGCGTCACCTTCGGTTGCGGACACGTCAGCGGAAACAACTTCCGCAGCGGCGTCAGCCGTTCCAGATACTGCACTTTCTTCTAGGCCGCCTTCGACATCAACCTCAAGCTCTTCGTCATCAAGACCTTCAAGCTCAGGAATTGGCTCCACACCGACCAGGGTCTCTTTTTCGCCAAGTCGAATCAGTGTCACGCCCTGAGTATTACGCCCCAGCGTGCTCACTTCATCAACTCGTGTACGCACCAAGGTGCCTTGGTTAGAGATCAGCATAATATCTTCGCCGCCAAAGACCTGCGTCGCGCCGACCAGCTGACCATTACGATCATTCACAACCATGGCAATAATGCCTTGGCCGCCACGACCCTTGGCTGGGTACTCAGTAATATCTGTGCGCTTGCCGTAACCATTTTCGGAGGCCGTCAACAATTCGCCGCCCTCTTCAGGCACAACCAGTGCAATGACTTCCTGACCTTCTTTCAAGCGCATGCCACGCACACCACGCGCCGTACGACCCATTGGCCGCACCGCATTTTCATCAAAACGAACCGCTTTGCCAGTGTTCGCAACCAACATAATGTCTTGGCTGCCGTTGGTCAGTGCGACGTTCACAAGGTGGTTACCCTCGTCCAATTCAATCGCGATCAAACCGGTCGAACGTGGACGCGAGAACGCTTGCATATCCACTTTCTTCACCGTGCCATTGCTGGTCGCCATAAAGATGAACTTACTTTCCATCTCTTTGGGAATCGGCAAAATGGCAGTAATACGTTCTTCTGGACGCAACGACGGAATCAAATTCACAATCGGCTTGCCGCGTGAGTTACGACCACCTTGCGGCAATTCGAAAACACGCAACCAGAAAACCTTGCCTTCGCTGGTGAAGCACAGCAACGTATCGTGCGTGCCCGCAACAAGCAGGTGATCAACATAATCTTCGTCTTTCACTGCCGTCGCCGCTTTACCACGACCGCCACGCTTCTGCGCACGATAGGTATCAATCGGCTGAACCTTCGCGTAACCGCCATTCGACAAGGTCACAACAACGGTTTCTTCTGCAATCAAATCTTCCATCGTGAAATCTTCACGGGAAGCCTGAATTTCAGAGCGACGCTCATCTGCGTATTCATCACGAACAGCATTTAGCTCTTCACGAATCACTCTGAGCAACTCTTCTGGATCATTCAGAATTTTGCTTAGCTCGATAATTCTCTCAAGCAATAGTTGATAATCTTGGACCAACTTTTCTTGCTCAAGGCCGGTCAGTTTTTGCAAACGTAAATCAAGAATCGCTTGCGCCTGATCCACCGACAAGTAGTACTTGCCATCGCGCATGCCAAACTCATCACCCAAACCATCGGGCCGACATGCATCATCGCCACCAGCACGTTCGAGCATGCCGGTCACATTGCCCGGAGCCCAACCCTGTGCGATCAAGCGCTCTTTCGCTTCCGCGCCACTGGTGGATTCTTTAATTAACGCAATGACCGGATCGATATTTGATAGCGCAACCGCGAGGCCTTCTAACACATGACCCTTTTCACGCGCTTTACGTAATTCATACACCGTTCTACGTGTTACCACTTCGCGACGATGACGAATAAAGGCTTCAAGAATCTGCTTAAGATTGAGTGTGCGCGGCTGACCGTCGATTAACGCAACCATATTAATGCCGAACACATTTTCCATTTGTGTTTGGCTATAGAGGTTGTTCAGTACCACTTCTGGTACTTCGCCACGACGTAGCTCGATAACAATACGCATGCCATCTTTATCAGATTCGTCGCGCAGCTCAGTAATGCCTTCAATCTTCTTATCTTTAACAAGTTCGGCGATCTTTTCGATCAATCGCGATTTGTTCACCTGATACGGAATTTCGGTAACGATAATGGCCTGCTTGCCACCGCGTTCCATATCTTCGATTTCAGCGCGCGCGCGCGTATATACCCGACCACGGCCCGTACGGTATGCCAACACGATGCCAGCGCGACCGTTAATAATGCCGGCGGTAGGAAAATCTGGGCCGAGAATATATTCCATCAACTCGTCAATGGTCAGCTCGCTGTTATCAATCAGCGCGAGGCAAGCATCGACGACTTCGCCAAGATTATGCGGCGGAATATTAGTTGCCATGCCGACAGCAATACCGGACGAACCGTTCACCAGCAGGTTCGGAACGCGCGTTGGCATGACCGCAGGAATTTGCTCGGTGCCGTCGTAGTTTGGTACGAAATCAACGGTTTCTTTATCGAGGTCGGCAATTAGTTCATGGGCGATTTTTGCCATGCGCACTTCGGTGTATCGCATAGCCGCCGCGTTATCGCCGTCAATCGAACCAAAGTTACCTTGGCCATCGACCAACATATAACGCAGGGAAAATGGCTGTGCCATACGAACAATGGTGTCGTACACAGCGGAGTCGCCGTGCGGGTGATATTTACCGATCACATCACCAACCACACGGGCCGACTTTTTATAAGCCTTATTCCAATCGTTGCTCAGCTCGTGCATGGCGAACAATACGCGCCTGTGGACGGGCTTAAGGCCGTCACGCACATCAGGCAATGCACGACCAACAATGACGCTCATGGCGTAATCGAGATACGACTGTTTTAGCTCGTCTTCAATATTGACTGGGGTGACTTCTTTGGCGAGATCCGTCATGTGCTTATTCTGTCCCCTTAAATCCTGTCTGCTGGCCAACGGACCAGCACCGCGAAAGCCGAGCATGATAGCACATGAAATGGGCGTTCGTGGCTACTCAATGGGCAAACATTCCCGACTACTTTAAGGGCTACTTTCGTCACTACAGGCGCCACCCCCAGCAACGCTAAAACGCTCCCTCTGCATGGCGCCCCACATCGCACAAAAGTTGTACAGGCGCCGCGCGAAAAGCGGCACGCAAAACCCTGCGGCAAACGGTATACTGCGCGCTTTGCGTACTCCGTCGGAGCAATTTATGAGCAATGCCCCTGGTCGGGCCGATTTAATCGTCCACGCACGCTGGATTATTACAGTGGATGGCGCGGCAAGTAACGCCACCGCTTCCACCACCAACCCTATTACCCCCTCAACTCTCGGCGCGGGCGACACAAGCACACAGGCCAACGCAGAACGCACAACAACTGGCGAAAAAATACTCAGCCATTACGCGCTCATTGTTCGTGACGGGTTAATTATTGACCTGCTGCCATCCGTGGAAGCGACTCAGCGCTGGCAGGCCGATGAAGTCCTGACACTGGAGCGCCACGCGTTAATGCCGGGACTCGTCAACGCCCATACCCATAGTGCCATGAACCTGTTTCGCGGCATCGCCGACGACCTTCCCTTAATGACATGGCTGGAAGACCATATCTGGCCGGCAGAGGGAAAGTGGATCAGCGATCAATTTGTACATGACGGCACCCGCTTTGCAGCCGCCGAAATGATTAGAAGTGGCACTACCTGCTTTGCCGATATGTATTTTTTCCCCGATGCCATCGCCCGCGCGGCGGTAGAGGCAGGATTACGCGCATCAATCTTCTGTCCAATTCTCGATTTCCCCACCCCTATGGGTCAGGGCCCAGACGATTACCTCAAGATCGCCCTCGCGGCCCATGACAACTGGCGCCACGAACCCTTGATACGGATCGGCTTTGGCCCACATGCGCCTTACACCGTGTCGGATGAACCGCTGGAGCGCATCCGCACTTGGGCAGAGGAGCTTGATGCGCCAATCATGATGCACATTCATGAAACCGAGTTTGAAGTCAGCAGTGCCGAACAAGCCTCTGGCCTTCGCCCTCTCGCGCGCCTACAGCAGCTTGGATTATTAACACCAAGACTATTGGCCGTGCACATGACGCAGCTTAATAAAGAAGAGATACAGCTAATTGCCGATACCGGCGTGTCGGTAGTGCACTGCCCTGAATCCAACTTAAAATTGGCCAGCGGATTCTGCCCTGTTGAATCCTTGCGCAAAGCTGGGATAAACCTAGCACTGGGCACCGACGGCGCCGCGTCTAACAACGATCTCGATATGATTGGCGAACTCCGCACCGCCGCATTGCTCGCCAAAGGGGTCGCCGCAGACGCATCAGCGTTGCCCGCCGCTGCGGCACTAGAAATGGCCACGCTAGGAGGCGCTCGCGCCTTGGGTCTCGATCAACAGATCGGCTCACTGACGCGAGGCAAGCAAGCAGACTTTATTGCCATTGATCTCGGCGCCATCGAAACACAGCCGCTCTTCAATCCAATCGCGCAGATTGTGTACGCTAGCACACGAGACCAAATCACCCACAGCTGGGTGGCCGGCAAATGCCTACTCGCCGATCGCAAACTGCAAACTCTTAACGAAGCACGCGTATTGCGCGATGCACACAGCTGGGGCGAGAAAATTATGCAATCACAAAACGCCAAGGCAGACGCCTCAACCGATAAAAACGGAGCTGCCTCATGAGCGCCCCCGACACACGAGCCAAAGCGCCACCAGCAACCAATGTCGACCCGCAAGAAATCGCAAAATTTGAGGCACTGGCTGAGCGCTGGTGGGACACCAATTCAGAATTCCGGCCATTACATGAAATCAACCCGCTGCGGCTGAACTATATTGATGAACGAGTCAGCCTACCGGGCAAAACCGTCATTGATATCGGCTGTGGCGGCGGCCTCGTATCCGAAGGAATGGCCAGACGCGGCGCCACGGTGACCGGTATCGATCTCGGCGAAGCGCCACTGGCAGTCGCACGCTTACATGCGGAAAAAGAAGGCATTGAGGTTGAATATCTTAACATTCCTGCCGAACAGATTGCGGCGGAGCGTGCCGGCCAGTACGACACCGTAACCTGCCTTGAAATGCTTGAACATGTACCCGACCCCGCTTCGATCATTGCCGCTTGCGCGCAGCTGGTTAAGCCTGGCGGCCAAGTTTTCTTTTCAACCATTAATCGCAACCCGAAAGCTTTTATGTTTGCGATTGTTGGCGCCGAATACGTACTACGGTTATTGCCGCGCGGCACTCACGAATACAAAAAATTTATCCGCCCGTCTGAACTCGCCGCCTGGTGTCGCGATGCGGGCCTGCAAGTGCGCGACACGACCGGCATGACCTATAACCCGCTGACCGAGGTATACCGCCTAGGTCGCGATGTCGATGTAAATTATCTAATGCACGCGGTGAAAAATGCCTGATGCAGTTTTTTTTGATCTCGACGGCACCCTGATCGACACGGCGCCAGATTTTTACACCGTTATTAACGCGACGCTTCACGAAGCCGGGCGCCCACCGGTTACCTTTTCTGCGGTACGCGAGCAAGTGTCTAATGGCGGCAAAGCCATGATCGACTTAGGCTTCGGTTTGAAGCCCGGCGACACCGAATTCGATCATTGGCTCAATCGTTTTCTTGATCGTTATGAGCAACACCTCGCCGTTGATACCGTACTCTTTGATGGCATGGCAGAGGTCTTGGACCAGCTCGACCAACACAACATTCCCTGGGGGATTGTCACCAACAAACCAACTCGATTTACCTTGCCCGTACTGCAAGGCCTTAATCTTATCGACCGCATTGGCCCTATTATTTGCCCCGATGATGTGAGCGTGCGTAAGCCTGACCCTGAAGGCCTATTAATAGCGGCAAAACAAACTCACAGTAAGCCAGAAAAGTGCATTTACGTTGGCGACCATATCCGCGATATTGCCGCAGGACGCAACGCCCGCATGACCACCATTGCAGCGTTATTTGGTTACATTGATGCGACCGAAAACCCTCAAGACTGGCATGCAGATCACTATATTGAGCACGCGAGCGAGCTGCCCGCACTGTTTGAGTTAAGCAAACGCCTATAGACTAATCTATGCGGCAAAAACGTTACCGTATAGCCGCACGATAACGCTGCTATAAAGACACCGCACTCGCAGGAATTTTCATGATTGATCACGCACAAATACAACAGCAAGCATTGTCTTATGCTTGCCCCGCGAACGCCTTTAAAGATCGCGTCATTCTGGTCACCGGCGCTGGCGATGGCATTGGTCGCGGTATCGCCCTCGCACTGGCCAGCCACGGCGCCACCGTTATTCTACTTGGCCGCACCCAAGAGAAACTCGAAGCCGTTTATGACCAGATCAAAGCGGGCGGTTACCCAGAGCCAGCGCTGGCACCGGTGAATTTGGAGGTGGCCCGGCCGCAGGATTACGAAGAACTTGCCACCCTATTCGAAAGGGAATTCGGCAGACTCGACGGCATTCTGCATAACGCTTCCATGCTTGGAGAGCTCACTCCCTTAGAGCAGTACGGATACGAAACATGGGAAAGCGTCATGCAAGTTAACGCCAATGCGCCGTTTTATTTGACCCGCGCAATGATGCCGCTACTGCAAAAATCCGAAGACGCGTCCGTTGTGTTTACGTCATCCAGCGTTGGCCGAAAGGGCCGCGCATTCTGGGGCGCTTACTCGGCCAGTAAGTTCGCCACCGAAGGCCTTATGCAAATACTGGCAGATGAGCAAGAAAACGTTTCATCCATACGCTCCAACAGCATTAACCCAGGCGCCACTCGTACCAATATGCGCGCGCTGGCCTATCCCGCTGAAGATGCCAACACGCTAAAAACGCCCGCCGACATTGCACCGGCCTACCTCTTTTTACTCGGCCCAGCCAGCAAGGGCGTCACCGGGCAAGCTGTGAATGCCCAATAAATTCAAAGTACTCTAAAAGCGCCCCGCAACACTTTAAGAAGCCCCTGAATAACTCCGGCTGCGCAAAGCACTCCCCGCTCAGCGCAAAACCGGAGTCATAAACGCTGCTGGTACCCACAAGCCAACCTCCACCCACAACACCCAGCCTTATACAAACCACATTTTCACTACAACCACTGCAGTGAGGCGCTAGCGGGCGGCCTTTACATTAGCCCAGCAGTGCCGCCTGCTGTTTTGCCGGTAAGGCGACTGACAGGATAGCCACAGCCAAAACGCGGCAAAGCCAATAGCCCCTTTTCCAGTCGGTGCATACTGCCGATCATATCGCCGTAATACTCAACATAAGTTGCATAACAAAAAAAATCCTACACGGAGAACATCATGAAACGAATCATAATGGCGCTACTACTCTGCGCATCGGCTGCCGTCCTCGCGAATGAGTTCCCTCTAACCCACGCACAGCAGAAACAACTACAATCTGCCTTTCCCAACACCACGCTGACAGATAGCCAAATTAATACGTTGCGCGACGTGTTTTACTCTCACGACCAGCCAGTTCGGGCCCGTGTTAAGGCCATGAGTCAAATGATCGGTCTCGACCAAATGCCTCCCGGCGAGCGCCTTCATCGCCGCATTTGCATCTGGGATATTGTCGGCCGAAATGGCCCTGTCTTTACCGCGGCAATGGAGCAGCGAGCACTGGCGCTTGAGTACGGCGTTAATTTAGAAATGGTGCCGTACACCAACGAATCCATCATGGTCGACGAGTTCAAATCCGGCCGCTGCGACGCCGCACTCATGAGCGGCCTAAGAGCACGCCTATTTAATCTTTATACCGGTACGGTTGATGCGATTGGCGCCGTCCCATCACAAGATCACATGCGTTTGTTACTGCAGGTCCTGTCCCATCCTCGCCAAGCAGGCAAAATGGTCAGCGGCGATTACGTCGTCATGGGCATATTCCCTGCTGGCGCCGCTCATATTTTCGTCAATGACCGCAGCATTAGTACGCTAGCAAACGCCGCCGGAAAAAAAGTTGCGGTACTCGATTACGATCCAACACAAGCCAACATGGTCGCATCCATCGGCGCGACGCCGATTTCCACCGACATCGTCTCCGCACCAAATAAATTCAATAACGGCGTTGTTGATATCCTCGCCGCTCCGCTAATCGCGTATGAGCCGCTCGAACTCTATAAAGGCATGGGTGACAATGGCGGTATCGTCGAATATCCATTAACCCAATTAACCATGCAGCTACTCGGCAGAAAAGATAAGTTTCCTAATGAAGTAGCACAGCTTATTCGTGAAGCGGTTTTTGAGAACTACGACATGGTCGTCAAACGTCTTGAGCAAGAAGCGAAACGCGTACCGAACCATTGGTGGATTCCCATTTCGAAAAAAGAACAACGCGAATACGAAGTCATGATGGAAAGCGCCCGTATTGCATTACGAGACCAAAACTATTATGACGCGGACATGCTCAGCCTACAGAATCGCGTTCGATGCAAAGTCGATGCCTCTCGACCTGAGTGCGTCAATGGTCGCGAGCGCAACGAGCCTTCTGAAAAAGAAGCCAAAAAATAACAAAGAGAGTTCAATCAATGCACATGCTAAAAACATTAACATCCGCCGTTAGCGTAACGGCACTAACTTGCGTCGTCACCGTTGCGGCGCTAGTAACGACCGGCACCGCAAGCGCGGAAAGCGTCGAAATGAGTGCTGCGCAACGGGCGGAACTCGCCAAGGTCGCGCCTGGCCTCAACATCACCGCACAGATGGCGAAGGATCTTCGCGCCACTGCATACGACCAATCGCTGAGCATTGATGAACGCGTGGCCGCTATCCGTCGCATTGCCGGTTACCCATCCGGTGAAGCGATTAAGCGCACCGTTTGCATCTGGGATATCGTTGGCCGCTCTGGCCCGGTTTTCACCGCCGCGCAAGACCAAAAAGTACGCATGCTGAAATACGGCGTTGACGTCACCATGATTCCCTACACCAGTGAAAGTATTGTTGTAGACGATCTGAAGGCCGGGGTCTGCGATGCAGCACTGATTAGCGGTTTGCGCGCGCGCCTATTTAATCGCTTTACTGGCACTGTAGATTCTGTCGGCGGGCTACCATCTGCTGCACATATGCGCATCTTGCTTCAAGTTCTAGCCAGCCCTAAAAGTGCCGACAAAATGGCAGACAACAATTATGTTGTAATGGGTATTGCACCCGCCGGCGGCGCCTATATTTTTGTCAACGACCGCAGCATTACAAGCCTATCCAAGGCCGCTGGCAAAAAAGTTGCCGTACTGGATTACGATCCGACTCAGGCACGCATGGTCGCGCAAGTTGGCGCCACACCCATTTCTTCCGACATCGTCTCAGCACCGAATAAATTCAACAATGGCGTCGTCGATGTCTTAGCTGCACCACTGATCGCTTACGAGCCTTTAGAGCTCTATAAAGGCATGGGAAATAATGGCGGCGTCATTAATTATCCGCTTGCGCAAATTTCCATGCAGCTGATTGGGCGCAGCGATAAATTCCCGAATGAAATCGCTCAGCTTGTACGCGAAGCTTTTTACGAAGGTTACGACCAAATCATGACGCGCATTAACGCAGAAGCCACCAAAGTACCGGCAAAATGGTGGATCGAAATACCAGAGGAAGATAAATCCGAATACGAACAGATGATGATGGAAGCGCGAATACAACTGCGTGACGAAGGCTACTATGACGGCGAGATGCTGACATTACAGCGGAAGATTCGCTGTAAGCTGGATCAGGCTCGGGCAGAATGCTCAAACCCCAAAGAATAACGAAGAAAAACTACCTCACTCTTATTAGAAGTTAATTCTGCTAGCACAGGTTTTACTTTTACTGAAAGGTTCATAATCGATTGCAAGCAAGCTCCCACAAAAAAACAAGCTAACCTCTCATGGTTTACGTTGCGGGGCATGCTTGCGGGCAATGCCCTAAGACTAGTGCAAAAAACCCTTAGGCAAACCAAGATCTTCAATGCCTGCATCCATGCCAGACCAAAGATCAAGACGCGAGTCACCGAAGACATCTAACTCTGGCGCCAGCACTTGCACATAACGATCAAAATACAAGAATTGCTTAAGCAGTAACGCAAACTCGCGCGGAAAACGAATACCGTGCTGCTCACCAATATTAACCAAATCGATCAACAACCGATTCACTTCGCGGTCGTTGCGATCACCCTGCAACAAACTGGTCGGATCAACATTCACCAGGCTGCCCTGCATTTTCTCAAGATCACGAGCTAAGGCATCAATATTAACGGCCTCACTCGTCATGCCAATACCAACCATCGACTCCGCAATTGCGCGATTATCAGCCCGACCAATGCCATCAAACAGCTGTGCCATCGATTCCCATGTCGTTTTACGTATTGTTCCAACAATACCGAAATCAATAAAACCAACACGGCCGTCCTTAAGCAACATCAAATTTCCGGCGTGCACGTCCGCATGAAAAAAATCACACAACATCAAACTTGAAAACCACGTGTTTAACGCGCCGATTAATGTTTCCGCTGGGTCCGCCGTGTACTCTCTCAGCACTTCAATGTCCGTTAGCGGCACACCAAAAAATCGTTCCATTGTCAGAACACGAGCGGTGCTATGCTGTAAATAAGGGATAGGGGCAACGGCCTTCGTATTTCCCGTCGCAGCCAAAAATTCATTAAAGCGGCGCAGATTGTCCGCCTCTTTCAAGAAGTCACACTCTTCAAGCATCGACGCCTGCAACTCATCAATTACACCTGAAACGGCTGCACGTGAAAAGCCTGGGGTGATTTTTTCAACAATGCGGGCAGCTAAGTAGATAAAATTAAAGTCTGTCAGCAAGACATTGCGCACACCGGGCTTTTGCACTTTGATGACAACATCTTCACCGGTAAGCAAACGCGCGGCATGCACCTGAGCAATAGAAGCTGATGCAAGCGGCTTAGGATCCACCCAGCTATAAACCTCTGCCAACGGCTTACCGAGTTCCTCTTCCACTGTCTCACGAATAAAGTTGAACGGCAGTGACGGAGTGTCATCTAGGCACTTCTGAAATTCTTCAACATACTCTTCTGGAAATATCGACGGCGAGCTGGCGACAAACTGTCCGAGCTTAATATAGGTAGTGCCGAGCTCTTCGCAGGTTTGGCGAAGCAGTTTAGGCAACGGCGGCCGATCGCCCAGCCACCAACTGGCGCCCGATTTCGCCAAAACCGATACGGTCTGTAACACTCGCATGCCGCCCAAAGCACTGGTTAGCGCCAGCCTCCAGCCGGATCGACTATTTTCCAACCAGGAACGAGTATCAAACGACTCAGTACTTCTTCCCATAACAAGCTCTCTAGGCGCTAAATTTGCACACATTTTCTGCAAAACCAGCGCTAATTGATAGGAAATTCGGTTCCGGGAAATAACTCGTGGCAATTTTGTAACGCCCACCTTGTTTGCAAAGCGCCCTACGGGTAGTGTTTGCCGTCGTTTCACAATAATAAATGCGGGAGCAATTAGATGGTTTCCTTGGTTTGTTTACGAGCAAATAGTGCGCTGAAAATATTCACGGTCGGGCTCGCTGCAACCCTGCTTCACGGGTGCGGCATGATCTACAAAACAACAGGCGATGTTTTGGTCGGCTTCGGTCGCGCCGAAATGGTGCCTTACATGATGAGCGACAACGATAGCCGCATTGCCTGTGCCGCAGGCGAAGCACAGACACCGCTACTGCTCTCATTTCAACGTGTCGGCTCGCACCCAGACAAGCTCGCCGTATTAATGTATGTCACCGCTGCTAGCTGTACCGACGCCTTAGCAACAGAAGAAGAGCTGCGCTATATGCGTGCCGTTAAACAGGGCAACGTAAGCGAAGCGCAAGACGCCCGCATCAGCCAGAAGCGCTATGCCGCCATTTCGGCCACTCGACAGCATGAAGCCTACCGCCGCATGATTACCGCTTATGAACCTAAAGGCGAAGAGTGTCCTAAGCTGAAGTCTGAATTTGACCAGCTGGTCTGGCTCATTGGCAACCTAGCCGGCGCGCAAGCCTTACTGAACGACGGAGTTTCTGACGGCATCGTTGGCGTGCCGCGTGATATCGCCGCCAAAGTTGAGCGTGGCGCAGCATGCGTGAACAACGACGAATGGTGGGGCGCGCCGCGCGGTGTCCGTGCTTCCATCTGGAGCCTCCTACCAATGCTAGCACCTAAAAATGCCAAGCCATGGGCTGAGCTGGAAGCCTCCGCCGACAAGGGCTTCAAGTCCGGCGTGCGTCTCGGTAGCGCTATGTATGCGTTGGCGGCATACAGCAAGGGCGACGATGCACGTCTGCGCAAAGCCATTCGTGGCTACGCCGCCAACGGCGACAACATCAACCCTGAGTATCGCATGATCGATATCATCGCTGGATCGATGATTCAGGGCATCTCTGACAAAATGTGGACCGAGGCAACCGGCAAGCGCACCCCGCTCAGCGGCTTAGGCACATTCTGGGATGATGCGAAAAACGCTCCGAAAGTTAATATCGATGATTTGTTGTAATGGACGCTGGGGCTTCTGCCCCAGCTTTCTTTGAGTCTTATTAGAGAGTTTTAATCTTATGCGCCACTTAAAATCAATTGGACTAGCGTCCGCCCTGACCCTAAGCATGGCCGCCACCAGCGGCTTTGCGGCAGAAAAGCGCACTATGTGCGTGTTCGACATCATCGGCACCTCCGGCGACGTCTACAACATGATGACCGACTACAAAACCGCTGCCATCGAATGGGGCGTAGACTTAGACCTTAAAGTTTACACCGACGAGAAAATCGCCGCAGAAGACCTTAAGGCCGGCCAGTGTGACGCCGCCGTCATCACCGGCATCCGTGGCCGTCAGTTCAACAAATACACCGGCAGCCTCGATTCTGTCGGCTCGCTGCCCTCTTACGAGCACGTGCAGCAAGCTGTTGCCGTTCTCTCTTCTGGCCACCCTAGCATTAACAGCAAATTGGTCAGCGGTCAGTATGAAGTCGTCGGCATTGCACCGATGGGTGCCGCCTACTTGTTCGTCAAAGATCGCACCATTGATACCGTTGGCGAGCTGTCAGGTAAGTCCATCTCGGTTATGGAATATGACCCTGCACAGGGCAAGATGGCCGCTAAAGTCGGCATGTCTCCAGTAATGTCAGACATCACTAACTTTGCCGGCCGCTTTAACAACGGCAGTGTCGATATCTGCTTCGCACCGGCTCTCGCATACTCCGCGCTCGAGCTGTACAAGGGTATGCAGCCAGACGGCGGCATTATCAACTATGTACTTGGCCAGCTAACACTGCAGGTCTTAGTGCGTCAGGACCGCTTCCCTGCGGGCTATGGCGACCAATCGCGCAAATTCATGTTTGGCCAGTTTGATCGTGCCATGCGCGTCATTGAAAACGCGAATAATGAAATCGACACCAAATGGTGGATCAACCTACCTGCCGCTGATACCGCCGGTTACGACGAAATGCTCCGCGAATCGCGCATCGCGCTACGTGACGAAGGCATATACGATCCTGAAATGATGACCCTGCTACGTAAAATTCGCTGCAAGAAAGACGGTTCGCGCGCTGAATGTGTTAACCCGCAAGAGTAATTTGCGAGCTTTATATCAGCGTTATCAAGAAAAACAAACGGGGCCAAATTGGCTCCGTTTGTTTTTTGCTCAATACGTCCCTTTTCGCCTCTTTCTTTTATAGCATTTTGGTAGCTTTGGCCCCCTTACCGGTAGGCAAGCCTGCTTTGGTGACATAGAATCCAGTGCTATTACGCGCTTATACAACAATATGATGAGGTGTCTACGCCTCCTTCACCCATGTCATAACAACAACTGGGACGAACATGCAAACTACGTTCAAAATTGCGAATCGATCTGTATTTGAGTGGCTATCGTCGCTACCAACCCTGATCATTCTACTTATCACCATTTTTCTTTCTTCCGGCGAAATCATTCACTCACAGTTGCTGCAAGTCGGCCAAAACACTTGGGACGACTATTTTCTCCTTCGTGGCGCTGGCGTCATTCAGCAGCCTACCTGTGAACGCGAACCCAACATTGACAACGAACTTAAAAGAGCTATCGCAAAAAAAGAAGCGTCGATGGCAAACGATCCACTAGCGGCAATTCTTGGCAGCGAAATTGATGAAGGCGCAATGCGCCAGTCGATTATCGGTGCAGCATCCATCTGTAAAGAAAAGTGGTCGCAATTTGAAAAGATAGAAACACGCGTCACCCCAGGGGTAAAAGCCTTTCGCGCTCTCGAAGTGGGCGTACAAAGAACAGTCAGCACGATCAATGAGCACAAGCGCTTACTGCTTTGTCTACTCATTCTTATTTGTGCGATCACCGCGACCTTTGCTCGCCACCATATCGCATTACGTCCGGCCAGCACGATGAGGGATCACTACGTCGGCACCATCGCGCAACTTGGTGCTAACTTAATGCTGCTCATGTCGGCAACGGTTTACCGAAACCAAGAAAGCTTAGCCATTCAACAAGGCGTACAGGTCCAAGACTTTTATCTACACAGCGTTTGGATTACCGGCTTTGCCGCACTCGCTCTAACCAATGTGTGGCAGTTGATTAAGCCACCCGTCGACGCCCAACCAGGCGGCAGTTGGGGCAAAGCATTCTTAACCATACCGCTATACAGCTTTATGTGTCTTACCGCTGGCTCGCAGTTTGTCTCCCAAGGTTACTACCACGGCATCAGCGTCTACATCGGCATGATCATGGAGCTTTCCACCTTGTTCCTCAGCTTGGCGCTGTATATCTGGATCGGCATGCTGCTCAAGCAAACGCGCTTGGCGCAGCTGGTGTTTGACATCTTCCGTCCTTGGAACATGTCACCTGAATTACTCTGCTTTGTTGTCCTGTTGGTTGCAGCGCTGCCAACGGCCTATACCGGCGCATCGGGTATTTTTGTCATCGCGGCAGGCGCGACCATTTACAATGAATTGGTTCGATCTGGCGCACGTAAACAGTTGGCCCTAGCTGCCACCGCGATGTCCGGCTCAATGGGCGTCGTGTTAAGACCTTGCCTACTGGTCGTTATCATTGCGGCACTCAACAAAAGCGTCACCACCGACGAACTATTTACCTCAGGTATCAAGGTCTTTATCTTATCGCTCTTTATGTTCTTTATCGTCTCCCAAATCTTCCGCAAAGAACCGGCCCGTATCGCACCGTTTAGTGAAGCCGTTCCGCAAAGCATTCGTCGTCTAGCTCCGCTGCTGCCTTACATCATTATCATGGCATCTATTACTTTCCTCTTCCGTGACCTGCTTGATCGCAAAGTTGATGAGTTCTCCGCCTCGATTATCCTCCCTGTGGTGTTGCTCGGTGTTCTAATTTACGAAAAATTCTCCCATAAAATTGCATTAGTTGCGCAAATCGCGTTAACGATTCTGCTGGCTACATCGTTTTATCGTTTGGCAATCACCAGCTTCGACGCGCCAACCGTATTGGGTCTAACGGCAATTGATCCTACAGTTGCGGGCGAGATTTTTTGGCGCAATATTTTTGCAACCATCGTGCTCGTGTTTAACTTCCGCTATGGCGTTGAAGCCCCTGATGACACCAGCGAACACACGCCAACCGGCGACGTCGCACGGTCCTTTGAAGGCGCTTTGCGCTTTGCCACCAACGAAACCACCGGCCATATCGGGGCTCTACTACTACTGATGGCGCTGTCTGTCAGCACCGGCGGCATTATTGAGCGCTCTGGCATGATAGAAATGTTACCCGAGACATTCGCGAATGTCTGGCTGGCAACCGGCTTACTGGTCGTTGTCATGGTGATTATCGGCATGATCATGGACCCCATGGGTGCAGTACTCTTGGTCAATGCCACCATCGCTCAAGTAGCCTTCAATAACGGCATCGATCCACTGCACTTCTGGATGATTACACTGGTTGCGTTTGAGCTCGGCTACCTAACCCCTCCTGTCGCGCTCAACCACCTACTTTCAAGGCAAGTGGTCGGTGATGCAGAGGTGGAAAGTGCCAAGATTGTCGGTGGGCCATTCTTCCGCCGGCACGAGAAGTACATCATGCCCATTATCATCATGGGAACGACGCTCATACTGGTTTCCTTCCTGCCATTAGCGTCAGAGAGTGTTCACAGCTGGATGTTTGAAAAAATTCTGAACGGCCAATAGGGCCGTTCAGAACTTAACTAACCGACTTAAACTGACTGCGGCTGACAATGACCGAACAACGACCTAAACAAGATCAGCAACCCTCTGCGCAGCGGCCTACCGAGCCGCTGCCGAGAAGCTTTAAACCGGCATGGGTTTTCATGCTAATGTTGCTAATGGTCGTTGTCGGCATTGCCTTCGTCGCATACGTCGTTGATCGCGCGGTCTATAGCTGACCCCGCGACGCAAGCGCCGACCGAGATTGTGAGTAATTGCGAGTAATCGTTACGCAAAGCCCTGATATAGAGCCCAAACATCAGTTGGGTTTAGATATAAAAGGTGACAACGGTGACAAAAGATAATCGTCGTGATCCCCGTATCATTCGTGAAGACACTCTATCGCTACGTCTGATCGATCATGAAAGAAGCATTCCGCAGCCGAACGCCCGCTTTTACTGCTCTACCGTCGATATCTCTGCCTCCGGTATGCAGATACTTCTCAATGACGCCCTCCCTATTCAACAGCTCGTCGAAATATGGATAGTCCTAGCCGACAACCTCGGCACCTATAATCTTATTGGCAAAATAAATCGCGTAGTTGAACTCGATGACCCGGACGAGCCGGATGGATTTTTAACAGGAGTAGAGTTACAGAATCAAAGCCCGGATATACGCACGTGGCGCGAGCTTTTCTAGCCGAAGGGTAATCACAGAAAAGCCTGAAGCAAAACACTCTGTCGATCTAAATAAGACCTCTCAACCGCTCTGCAACAGCCTCTAATCGCCGGCGGCGCGCCGCCATGGACGTGAACGGCAACATACGTGTCCACCAACGCATAACCATCTTGGCCGTATCCCCCGCCTTACGTGGGATCACATGAACGTGCACATGCGGAACATGTTGGTTAGCCGCCTTGCCATCATTGAGCACCACGTTATGTGCGTCCAACTCCAAACCGACCTGCTTATGCGCGGCGATAACGCGACGCGCCAAGGTAAACAAATGCGCGCTAACCGCTTCACTTTGCTGCTCAAGTAGCGGTGCGTGATGGCGAGGGATAATCAGAGTGTGCCCAGCGCGAATCGGGAATAGGTCGAGAATGACAATGGCGATGTCATCTTCATACAGCACCGTTGCAGGTGCTTTGCCTGCTAATATCTGACAAAAAAGACAACCATCGTCATGCGATGGCATCGCCGAACTGCTCGGCACTCTATCAACCCCCATTACCGGGCATCTACCGGCAAAGATTCCTGCTCAGCGCGCTTACGATCACGCCACCACATTAACGTCACCATCAATATTGCCACTGTTAACACAGCAACAAGTCCAGCACCTGCACGCCATCCGGAACCGCCGTCACGCAACACGCCTTCAAAGATAACGATCAGCCAAGCCGGGGCTAAACGTGCATGCCCTACTTCCACTGTCCAAGGTAGGAGCGCGATAGCCGCTGGCACAACTCGTGCGACGTTTCGTGCCACCGCGGGCAACTTGCGCGTCCAATACCACCACACCCCGACTAGCGCCAACACTGCGCCGAGATACCACAACCAAGCCACTAAATAACTAGATGTCGACAAAAGACTACCCCACCCATTGAACGATGTGTTCTTCCAGTAAATCTTCCGGCACAAGTGCTTCACTGATCACTTTGCCACGCACAGAAATCCCCGCATCCACCACACTCATACGAGTACCGGTTAATAACGGATGCCAGCTGGGCAACCCTTGCCCACGCGCCAAGCGCCGATAAGCACAGCTATCCGGCAGCCACTCGTAACGCGTTGCAATATCAATACTGACCTGCAAACAATCCGGCACCACCTGCAAGCGCGTTTCATAAGAAGTGCAACGACAGGTTGTCGTATTCAGATACCGGCAGACCACGTCGGTAAAATGAAGTTCACCGGTATCTTCATCTTCAAGTTTGACCAGACAACAACGACCACAACCATCACACAGCGCTTCCCACTCCTGCTGACTTAATTCATCAAGAGCATAATGCTGCCAAAATTGTGGCCGTAACCCGGTATCAGTCATTTTCACTCGCATCCGGTAGATCATCGTGCCGACCAGGAACCCGGCCAGCGATATCCGCCTCCGCTGGCGGCATTTGCAGATAAAAGCCTTGCTCGTCGATCATCGCCCGCACTTTCTTCACATCGGCCCGCGCCAGTTGCCGAGACTCGGTTAATACCAGCGTCATCGCTAAGGTCAGTACGCCAAATTGCTGCATTAACCCTTCTGGCAACGTCGTGAGGTCGGTATCTTTTTTAACGTACAGATACATGCCCTCACGCTTAGTGCCGCGAAAAACCGAACACAATATTTTGCTATCGTTCATTGAATAATTTCCAGTAGTGGTTCAACAACGAGCTCGCGGCGCCAACCACGCATTGCTTCAGGAATATCGGATGGATCACGGGCCAAGGCTTCAATCCAGCGACGACGTGCCAAAATTTCCGGGGTTATGCATAAACCCTCCGCAATATGGGCTACAGCCGCACGAAGACGTTTGTGCAGTGCGCGCTGCGTTGGGTCAGGCATACCTGGCAGCGCATCTGGCACTTCGCGCTCGGCAGCCAACGCCAACTGCTCCATTAGCTGATCACCATATTTACGCACAAAAGATGGGTGCGCACCTAAATCGGACAAACTTCTGGTCGAAACGTTGCGCGCCTGCACAATGGCGAGCAGTTCAGCATCTTTAATCACAAAACTACGAGGCTGATCCACTTTGCGAGCCACCTCATCACGCCATGCCGCAACTTGTAGTAAGTTACGGCGGCCATGCTCGTCTAGTGCACCAGCGCCTTTGACCTGCTTCCAAAAGCTATCTGGATCGATATCGCGGCGCGCATCATCCAGCATGCGCTGACATTCTTCCTGCCACCAGCCCAGTCGATCGTTGCTGCGCATTTTTTCCAGCAGCGTGTCGCGAATACCCGGCAGATAAATCACATCCTGCACCGCGTACTCAAGCTGTTCCTCACTTAACGGCCGTCGCAACCAATTGGTACGTGTCGCCGTTTTCGGCAGACTCACACCATGCACAGACTCGACCATTTTCTGATAACCACATTGCAAGTCGTAACCTGCAAATGCCCCAGCCACCTGAGTATCTTCTAAGCTCACAGGAAAAAAACCAGACCATGCTTTAAAGGTTTCAAGATCTTCTGAGCAGCCGTGCATTACTAAGGGGCGCCGCGACAATAAAGATGTCAGCGGTGCGGTATCGGTCATATTGCTTGGATCAATCAACCAGTTCTTACCTGAAGGGCCGTCACCGCGATGAATCTGCACCAACGCCAATTGCGGCCAGTATGTACGCTCACGCATAAACTCGGTATCAACAAATAGCGGCTGATCCAAAGACCATTGCCGGTCGAGTTCGGCAACCTGTTCGCTACTGTCGAGCCATTGATATTCAACTGTCATGCGTAAACCTCTGTATCGAAGCTGGCGATTATACGTGTCTACGAGCGAAAACCCGAACCTTGGCTAGCCGTCTTCTTAATAGCGCGCTAGACCTGTGCAAAACGGCACTTTCTGGTACCCTAGCCAGCCTGAAAACAGGACCCCCGAACAGGAACCCCACCATGACGATCAAACTCGTACTCGTACGCCACGGGCATAGCCAGTGGAACCAAGAAAACCGCTTCACCGGATGGAAAGACGTCGACTTGGCCGATCAAGGCCGTGAAGAAGCGCTACGCGCCGGGCAGATGCTTAAGGAAGCAGGTTTTCAGTTTGATATCGCCTTTACCTCTGTGCTTAAGCGCGCCATTCGCACGCTGTGGAGCATCCAAGACGTTATGGACCTCATGTGGATTCCGGTTATTCGCCATTGGCGCCTAAACGAACGCCATTACGGGGCACTGCAAGGTTTGAACAAAGCGGAAACCGCAGAAAAGTATGGTGATGAGCAGGTATTGATCTGGCGTCGCAGCTACGACACGCCTCCGCCACCTATGAATCGTGACGACGAGCGTTATGCTGGTAACCTTCCTGCCTATCGCGACCTCGACGAGAAAGACATTCCGCTCAGCGAAAGCCTTAAAGATACGGTTGCGCGCTTCGTACCCTATTTTGAAGCCGAGATTAAACCGCAGATTCTGGCCGGCAAGCAGGTCCTTATCGTCGCACACGGCAATAGCCTACGCGCACTGATTAAGCACCTTAGCGGTATTTCAGATGAGGATATTCTCAAGATTAACGTCCCGACCGGGATTCCGCTGGTCTACGAACTTGATGACGACCTAAAGCCGATTCGCGACTACTACCTTGGTGACGCGGATGAAGCGAAAAAAGCGGCAGAGGCCGTGGCAAACCAAGGCAAGGCGTAAGCCGTATTGCCTTGGTCGCTTAGAGCGGCCAAGGCAATACTCTCACCGTTTCCCCCCACCCCTTATTTCTCTATCCTGCTCACAAAATTCACGCGAAACCTCACTCAAATATTTCTTTACCTACACCAACCTTTAACCACAGATATTAACGCGCAGAGCTATCGTTAATCCGATCTAACGCCTGCACCCGACGCACCTCTTGCTGATCAAATAAACGTTCCTGCAAACGCAACAGTGATCTTTGCTGATCTTCTGGCGCTAACCCGCTGGCCACAATGTCGTCACGCTCGGCCCGATAGCTTTCGTAACGTCCGTCCCACTGGTCGCGCGCCTTATCTAGCTGCTCAAAACGATCCGCCGCTTCGACACCAAACTCTTGCTCTCTAAGTTGACGCACTTCTTCTTCGCTGGCGCCACCTTGCCGCAACGCATCAACCTCATTGGCAATACGTGACGGCGCTTGAGTTTCATTGCGCATGTCACGTATTGACTCAGGCAGCTCCTGTTCCAGTAGGGCAATCCGTTTGGCTTTTTCCGCCGCACTCAACGAATCGTCTTCGCTGACGTCCAGCCGCGACAAGGTGAAGTTATCAATCGCGTCATCAAAACCAAAAAATGCATCAGACACTTCTTGCCCGAGCCATGCCGTTCTAAACTGCTGACGAGATTTAATGACATCGCGCACTTCAAGTGCGCTACCGTTGTGATCTGGTACGTCCACGAGCGCCTGTTGATAACCCAAATAATTATTCAACAGCTGCCACGCCTGAATGGCCGCAGATGCAGGCAAACTTTTATTAATATAGGCTGCAATTCTGGCCTTGATCGTGCCTAAATCATCTTCCCCCATCGCCGAGAGAAAATAATCGAACGCACGTCTAGCGCCGACGGTGATAATTAAATTTCCTTGGGCGTCCGCTACAAGCTCACCGTCTATATCCGTTCCCTCTAGAGACGGGGGCAAACTCGTCAACGCATTACCAATCTGAACGTAACGCTGAAACTCTGCCTGGTCTTTCATAAATGCCGCATCGTTCTGACGCGTTGCCGCGTCGATTGGCTGCTTTGGTACAAGAATCTCCGTCGAACTACTCTCAGCCAGCGTATTCTCATCGCCGTTACGACCAAAGTCATATTGATAGCCAACAAACACGGCAAAAAGAACAGCAACAATTACGACCGACAACACCACCCCAGACGTTTTCTTTTCCACCAAGACTCTCCTCACATGACAACGTAAAGCTGTATTATTTTTTTAAAAAATCTATATCGTTTTCAAGCCCCCGAAGTATCACCGCAATTCACGTCAGTCGGCCAGCTCAAATGCGGCCCCATTCGGATCAACACCGAGAAAAGCGCCTCAACATCCTAGTCAATATGCGACAAAAATGGCGCAACAACGGCAAAAGTGTCTAAACAGGACAACTCCACCCTCCCCGTGTGTCCGAATAGGATTAATTCGTTCCGATTCGTAACGCTTTTAGTACGAAAATACTAAGTCTTTGTTTTAAAATGCCAACTTCTCCAACCTAAAAGTCATTGCCACGCCTTTTCCGTTCTTCGTAACACGGCTTCAGCCTCTCACGCGCCTCTTCACACGGCAAAACTCATCTTTTTGACCGATCCCCCGCCACGACTGTACGCCAATCTCAGTGCTTCTATTCGCAGCAAACATCTCTTTAGGATGGTGCCATGCGGGTTGGCGCGGCCAATAGCCAGTAACCCGCAGAAGTAATCTCGGCATACAAAAATAGAAGTAGCGGCAGCATGCCCCACTACTCGATATAGCCACGAAAGGGATAACGTCATGACAAAAACAATACACTGGTTTATCGCCGCAACACTGACCGTTGCCATCAGCGCACCCGCCCACGCCGGTTGGTTTAGCTGGCTGTTTAAAGACACCTACACCGAAACCCGTTACCCCATCGTACTGGCTCACGGCTTGTTTGGATTCGATTCCATTGCTGGCATCGAGTATTGGTATGGCATTCCGGAAGAGCTACGTCGCAGCGGGGCGGACGTTTATGTCACACAATTTTCTGCCGCCAATAGCACGGAAGTTCGGGGCGAACAGCTAGCAAGACAAGTCGAGCAGATTCTTGCCGCCAGCGGTGCGCAAAAAGTGAACCTCATTGGACATAGCCACGGCGGCCCCACCATTCGCTACGTCGCCTCCGTTTACCCTCAGTATGTCGCCTCCGCATCCAGCGTGGCCGGCGTTAACTGGGGCGCCAAGCTAGCTGACGTTCTACAGGGAGTCTCTGAGAACATTTCACTCGCAGAAGGCACCATTCAGCTGCTCGGCAATACGCTTGCCAATGTCATTGATTGGGCTTCTGGCGGCGGCTATGAACAAGACATTATGGCGTCTCTAGGTGCTCTCACCACGGAGCAAACGTTGGCATTCAATGCGCTATATCCAGAGGGCATGCCAAGCCACTATTGTGGCGAAGGGGCTGAACTGGCCAGCAACGGTGTCCGTTATTATTCATGGTCCGGCGCCGCGCCACTCACCAATCCACTGGATATCAGCGACCCTTTTATGGGGCTTCTTTCCCTTGTCTTCGCTGGGGAAAAGAATGACGGTTTGGTATCAAGCTGTTCAAGCCATTTAGGTAAAACGCTGCGAGATAATTACCGCATGAACCATCTCGACGAGGTTAATCAGTTCATCGGCATTCATTCGCTGCTAGATACCGACCCTAAAAGCGTTTTTCGTCAACAAGCCAATAGGCTAAAAAATAAAGGGCTATAACGTCCTTTCTTAATGCATGTTATGCCAACACTAAGGCGATTGTGGCAAAGTTAATTAAAGTCTGCCGCAATCGTCCTTCTCTATCCTTAGATACCCGCACACAACCATCGACCCCAAGCGCCCTCGCATGCCATCATTGCAGTGGTCGCCACCTGCACGCCTTCAGGTTATTATCTGTAGCTCAAACACGGATAAACCCAACGAATAACAAACAGCACTCAGGTATCTCATGCGTAAACTATCGGTCTTACTTATCACGGCAGCACTTTCTCTATCACTTCCATTGCACGCATCTGAACAACGCAAGATTTGTGTATTTGATCTTATTGGTAACGTTGGCCCGGTTATGGGCGCCATGCGTGATTGGCAAGTTGCCGCACTAGAATGGGGCGTTGATGTTGAACTCGTGCCGTTTACTAACGAAGCCATTGCCGCAGAAGATCTGAAAGCCGGAAAATGCGATGCCGCTTTAATCACTGGCATCCGCTCGCGTTTATTTAATAGCTATGCTGGCACACTGGATTCCGTTGGCGGCGTACCGACCATGGATCACTTGCGCATTTTGCTGCAAGTGCTGTCAACACCGGGCGCATCCTCTGAGAAACTCAATAATGGCACCTATGAAATCATGGGCATCGCACCCGCTGGCGGCGCGTACATTTTTGTCAATGACAGAACGATCAACAGCCTCGCGAAAGCCGCCGGTAAAAAAGTGGCGGTGCTCGACTATGACAAAACTCAGGCAAAACTTGTGGCACAGGTCGGTGCAACTCCGGTCGCGTCCGACATCACTAACTTCTCCACAAAATTCAATAACGGTATCGTCGATGTGATTGCCGCACCTCTGATCGCCTATAACGCCCTTGAGCTGTACAAAGGTCTGTCTCCAGATGGCGGCATTATCAATTATCCGCTCGTTCAGCTCACCATTCAGCTAGTTGCCCGCTCCGATCGTTTTGACAAAGATGTTGCACAGAAATCGCGTAAATACTTCTACGACAATCTCGATAGAATTCTTGAAGCCCTGAATAAAGAAGCGGCGGCAGTCGATGATAAATGGTGGGTAGAAATTCCAAATGAAGACAAGCAAGAGTATGAATTAATGATGCAACAGGCGCGACTGCAAATGCGTGATGAAGGTTTCTATAGCGCAGAAATGCTAACCCTTGAACGTAAAGTACGCTGCAAACTCGCTCCATCAAACGCAGAATGCGTTAATCCTGTTGAATAGTGCATTACTCTTTTACGGTATAAATTACCGTTGTAGTGTTTAGCAGAAGCATGCAGCCATAAAAAATCCCGGAGATTATCCGGGATTTTTTATGGCTGTAGTAATTAACCGAGGCATCTACAAGCCAAGTTGCTTCGCAATCACTTCATTCATGATTTCGTAGGTACCGCCACCAATCGCCAGAATACGATTATCACGGTAAAGTCTGTCGACAACCGACTCACGCATGTACCCCATCCCACCGAATATCTGCACTGCGTCATAAGTAACGCGGTCAGAAACTGTCGTCGCAAAGTTCTTTGCCATCGACATTTCTTTAATACAATTCTCGCCAGCCTGAATTTTTGCCGCAATACGATAAGTGTACTCTCGGCTCACATCGAGTTGCGTTGCCATTTCTGCAAGTTTATGACGTGTCACCTGAAACTGGCCTAGCTTACGACCAAACGCCTCACGCTCGTGCACGTATTTCATGCAGGCCTCTAACGCCAACTCAGACGTCATGTTCGCCATCACACACAACATCAGACGCTCCATCAAGAAATTCGTCATGATGCAGAAAAATCCGCCATTCTCAGGGCCAATTAAGTTGGTCGCAGGAACACGGCAATCCTGAAAAAATAGTTCCGCCGTGTCGCTCGCCCACCAACCCATTTTCTTTAATTTACGGCCAACGGTAAATCCTGGCGTGCCCTTCTCAATCAGCAACAAACTAACGCCACCAAAACCCGTATCACCGGTACGCACCGCAACGGTGTAATAATCCGCCCGCACACCGCTGGTAATAAAAATCTTGCTGCCATTGACGATGTAATCATCACCATCGCGCACCGCCCGGGTACGTAAATTTGCCACGTCCGAACCACCCCCCGGCTCAGTAATTGCCAGCGCAGCAATCTTCTCGCCTGCCAAAACCTCCGGCACGACTTTCTGCTTCATGGCATCGCTGCCCCACTTCACCACCGGAGGTAAGCCGATGTCGAGTGATCCCAGACCGGCGACCAAGCCGCCGGAAGTCGAGCGCATTAATTCTTCAGACGCGACAATCTTCATAAATACATCGGGTCCGGTGCCGCCGAACTCTTCCGGATAGCCAATACCGTTAATGCCCGCCTGCGCGGCCTTTAAATACAGCTCACGCGGAAACTCCCCCGCCTCTTCCCACTCATCAATATACGGCAAGATCTCACGCTCGACGAAACGGCGCACGGACATGCGGACCTGTTCGTGAGTTTCGTTAAAATAACTAAGGGGCGACGTATTTGAGGACATAGAAGGCTCTCCGATTCGATAAGGAGAACGTACCAAGCGCTTGCTTGGTACGCAAGAGGCAAAGCACTCGCTGAGTTGACCGCATTTATCAATAGGGAGAATAAGCGCCAATCAGCGCCAAGGGCGACCAAGCCGTTACATCGAACGACAAGCGATCAAAAGCTAGGCGGCACCTTCTGACGACCACGTAAAGCATGCGCCAAGGTCACACCATCAACAAACTCAAGCTCGCCACCCATCGGTACACCTTGGGCAATACGACTCACAGAGACATCGGTGTTGCGTGTCAGATCGAGAATATAATGCGCCGTCGCCTCACCCTCCACCGTTGTGCTGGTCGCGAGAATAATTTCAGCTACCGCGCCGCTGGAAATTTGCTGCTCTAGTAGGTCTAGGCCTATGTCCCGCGGACCAATGCCATCAATCGGTGAAAGGTGCCCCATCAGCACGAAATAACGGCCACGGTATTCGCCAGATTGCTCCACCGCCAGCACATCGGCTGGTGATTCCACCACACACAACAAGCCTTGCTCGCGACGCTGGTCTTGGCAAACGGGACACAGGCCTTGCTCGGCAAAGTTACGGCACTGAGGGCAATGTTCAACGCCTTCCATGGCCGCCGATAACGCCGTCGCCAAACGACTGCCGCCCTGCCGGTTTCGCTCCAACAGCCAGTAGCTCATACGCTGGGCAGAACGCGCGCCAACACCAGGCAAACAGGTGAACGCGTTAATCAGGTCCTGCACCAGTGGCGCGTGCTTCATAGCAGTCTCTCGTCGTCGTCAGTTGGCGGTCGAAAAAAGCCAAACGGGTTATCAAAAAATCGCCGTTAAAGCTTAAAACCCGGCGGCAGCGACATACCACTGGTGAGGTCGCCCATATTATCTTGCTGATGCTTTTCGACTTTGCGCACAGCATCGTTGACGGCTGCGGCAATCAGGTCTTCTAAGATTTCTTTATCTTCCTGCATCAGTGACGCGTCAATTTCAACGGCGCGTACATCATGACGACCGTTCATAGTGATCTTCACCAAACCAGCACCGGCGACGCCGCTCACTTCCGCTTTCGCCACTTCGTCTTGCATCTTTTTCATTTTCTCTTGCATGGCCTGTGCCTGCTGCAAAAGATTATTCATATCGAAATCCATCGTCTTCTCCTGTCCAAGCCTAATACTCACTCATGCTCGTTCGTTTTTAACGCTCGGCAAACCTTCAATCCGGTTGAATCGAATTTATATCAAGGCGTCCGCCAAAATCACGTTCAAGCGCACGTACAATTGGATCTTTGCTGATCGTTTCACGGGTATATTCGAGCTTCTTTAAACGCGCCGCTTCTTCCCGTTGTGCTGGCGTGCCTTCATTTCCTTGCTGACTGATAAAACGCAGCAGCACCGCTTCGTTGAGTGCAGCAGAAATCATATTCTGCAGCGTATCAACGCGCTCATCATTCGGCATAACTTGATGACCAGGATCTAGCGTTAATGTCCAATGCTTGCCCTCTCGCTGCGTCAGAACAGCATGATGAGCAAGATTTCGCACCATACCGTCAAGCGAAAGCGAAGTGACCAAGGTATTCCACCACTGACTCAGATCACCGCCAGGCGGCATCGGTTCAATAACGAGTTTGGCTACTTGCGGGGACGCTGCAACGGGAGCAACCGATTCGGTGACGCCAAGCGCAGGCTTCACTGCGCTCCCTTCTGACGAAGCATGCTCTGAATTGGAAGAAGTTGAAGCCAAACGCTGAGTATTATCCGCCGGAGCACTATGCTCAGAGACACTCGCTGGCGATGGTACGGGCGCAGGCGCAGACACCTGCGCGGCCGCTGAGGTAGACGCACGATTAGGGGCCGGTTCAGCGACCGGCGCGGACGCCGGCCTAACTGGCTTTTTTGCGGTATTGGCCCCTCCCGCGGGCAACACACCGTCGGGACGGAAGAGCACCATCCGCAGCATCAGCATGTCTAATCCCATACGCGGGTCGGGTGCATCGCCAAGATCACGGCGACCACGTAACGCAATGTCGTAATACAACTGAACTTGCTCGGCCTGAAACTTCGCCGCCAACGCGGTCAACACGTCGTCGGCTTTACGCGTTGGCACTGCCTGACAAATCGCAATGCTATGCAGCATGGCAATCAACTCATCCAGCAGTGACAGCTCATCCGGCGATTGCTCGGCAACTTCGTCGAGCGCGCTCAATACGGTTTCCGCATCGCCACTCACCAGCGCTTCAAGTAACCGCAGCACATATTCTCTATCAACCGTGCCGAGCATACTGCGCACAGAGGACTCGTCGAGCTGCTCCCCGCCAAACGAAATTGCTTGATCAGTCAAACTTAACGCATCACGCATGGAGCCACGCGCGGACTGCCCGAGCAGCTGCAATGCCGGCGCTTCATAGCGAATCATTTCTTTATCGAGCACGGCCTGTAAATGCCCAGCAATACGATCGACAGACAATGCCTTCAGATTAAACTGCAGACACCGCGACAACACCGTCACTGGTAATTTCTGCGGGTCCGTTGTTGCCAGCAAAAACTTCACGTGTGGCGGCGGTTCTTCTAACGTTTTGAGCAATGCATTAAACGAATGCGCCGACAACATGTGGACTTCATCGATCAGATAAACTTTATAGCGGCCACGTGTTGGTGCGTATTGAACGTTGTCGAGGAGCTCGCGAGTATCTTCCACCTTGGTGCGGCTTGCCGCATCCACCTCGATTAAATCAACAAACCGCCCTTCGTTAATTTCCGTGCAGGAATCACACTCGCCACACGGCTGAGAGCTAACGCCCTGCTCACAATTTAAGCAACGAGAAAGAATACGAGCGATCGTCGTTTTACCGACACCACGGGTTCCGGTAAACAAATAGGCGTGATGCAAACGATCCTGATCAAGGGCATGGATCAGCGCTTTAGAAACGTGTTCCTGGCCAACCAGTTCATGGAATGTGCGGGGGCGATATTTACGCGCTAGGACCTGATAACTCATGATAAGCCGGACTCTGCATTAAAGCCGGTATGCTACCAAGTTTAGTCAGGGAAAACAGGCGTTAAAGCGAAGGAGGCTGGAAATTGAGGGAGACTGGACAGATGTCAATGGAGACATCCCTGCCAGCCACACCCCGGCACACGACGTCACTGCTACCGTTGCTTCCTTCCGGACCTGGCGGAGTTCACAGTTGGTCGTTGCGGGGGGACCGACAGGGCTGCCATTGAAGCCCCTTTCGGAGAGGCGGCATTGTGGCTAAAGGCGCGAGCCTTTGCAAGTCCACGCTGAATAAAGAGAGGCTAAAAGCCGAAGTTTTGGCAAGCTCACGCATTGCAAAAGAGTGCGGGATTAAATCTTAACGAAGAGTAGAGAGCCGCACGCTTAGCGCCTCTCGCCATACATGATAACAATTCCCCTTAAAGCGCAAGACTCAGGTCGTCCCAATGACGCGCCTTATGCACAAACATCTCTGCCGACATTGGCCGGCCAATATAAAACCCCTGAGCCTCATCGCACCCCAAAGAATCAAGCACCTCAAGCTGCTCCGCTTGCTCAACCCCTTCCGCCAGCACACGCATATCCAAGTGCGCCGCTAACTCAATAATCGCCGCCACCATCACCCTATCTTGGCGATTCTCATTCAGGTCTTCGATAAAAGAGCGATCAATTTTAATCGTATCCACCGGCAGTTGCCGCAGGTGCGACAGGGACGAATAACCGGTACCAAAATCATCAATAGAGAGCCCATAGCCCAGCGCCCGCAACCTGCTCAGCACACGAATCGCATAATCGATATCTTGCATGGCAGAGCTTTCGGTAATTTCAAATTCCAACTGCGCTGGCGCCAAGTTATAACGACAACGCATTTCTTCAATTCGCTCCAACAATGCTTCATCAAATAACTGGCGTGCGGACAGGTTGATCGACAACACCAAAGAATCGCGTAAGTGCCCCCACTCGGCTAAGTGCCGGCACCCCTGCTCTAACACCCAGTACCCAATACGGAGAATTTGCCCAGTCTCTTCGGCGACCGGCACAAAAACATCCGGCGGAATATTTTCACCTTGTGGCGTTCGCCAGCGCAGTAATACCTCAGCCCCTGCCAGCTCGCGCCCCTCTAAACGCATGCGCGGCTGAAAAACCAAATGCAGCTCGCTATCGAGATCCATGCGCCGAAGTCGCGAGGCAATATCCGCCGTGCGCTTTGACTCACTGAGCATACTAGGATGATAAAAGCTGTAGCGGTTCTTCCCACTGCGTTTAGCATGATACATCGCCAAGTCTGCCTGCCTCACAAGCGCCTCAACGGTCTGAACACGAAGCGGCGCGCTGTCCATAAGCTGCATATCTATTCGCTGGTCGTGCTCGTCGCACAAAGTCACACCAATACTGCAGGACAAACCAAATTCAATATCGTCAAAACGCACAGGGTGACGCACATGGGTGATCAATGATTCCACCCACTCACGAGTTTGCACCAAGCCATTAATGGTCGGCACGTATATCACAAACTCATCACCACTTTGCCTAGCCACAACAGCACTCTCTCCCGCGGCATTGCTTAAACGCCGCGACATCGCCACTAAAGCGGTATCGCCAGCCTTGTGGCCTAACGTGTCATTAATGAGCTTGAAATCATCGAGATCGACAAAAACCATAATGCCGTCATTACCCACGTCCTCTCTCGCCTTCGCGACCAGATCTTCAAAGTGAGTACGGTTTGGCAGGCCCGTCAGAGCATCATGCCTAGCCATAAACCGTAACTGCTCCTGTTGACGCTTGCGCTCAGATACATCACGCACTATCGCAACCAACTGTTCCGCCTCAACGATAACCATCGGCGACACGACCATTTCGAGCTCCAACACATTTCCGTCGCGGTGCAAGCCTACGGATTCGCCCGGGTGACGAAATCGCTCGGTATAACTATTTAACGTATCTGTCATCTCTTGTTCTGTTTCGGGGCGCAAACTTAACGGCATCAGCATCGTCACCGACTTGCCTAACACGGCGCTCGCCGCATACCCATAAATGCCCTCTGCACCTCGGTTAAAGCCAGTAATAGTGCCCTGCATATTCGTGACCACAACGCCGTCTGATATCTGCGCCAACAGCACGTCGGTCCACTCCCGCAACTGCACTACTCGACGGCGACTACGCAACACTCTTAATAACGCGCGCTCTTGCACCTGGCTGGCAAAGTCAGCGCGTAACTTTTCACTCTGATACAGCGCGAGAATCAGTGACGCACTGGCAATCACATACATCACTTGCGCTGTCGCAAAACTCCAAACGGGGAGATCGCCGTATTGCAACCACGGCGACACCAGTGGCAGCGTCGCCAACACAAAGAAACAAAAACCTGCGCCCACGAAGCCAGCAGGGCGAGACAGATCGCGGAAGCGCCAGAAGTGGAATGCAGAAGCGATGTAAACCGTCGAAACAAGCAGCGATGCTGGCAGCGAACGCTGTAGCTCAGATAAAGACTGCGTGGCGGACCAGCTCAGCCACACCGCCAAAATCACCAACAGCGTTATACCCCTTGATGTTTGCCAACGCCGCCGGTCTTCAGAAAAGCGACTCAGGCCAAGAGCTAATATCAACGCGCGCACCACAGGCTCCGCGTCCACGTACCAGTGCACCGCCGGAATCCACAGTAAAAGTAGTTGGGCAAACTGGCTGCTTGCGACCAGCACCATCGCAAGGGACATCAATCCATAGCCACGGCCGACACCGCCACGGCCATACCCCCAAAGCACGAACGCGAGCATTAATACGCTCACGGTCATGCCATAACGCATAACGTCATAAAGCAGTTCTGGCGAATGCATGGTTTCTATCTTTTTTTGTTGTTGTCCTGCTAGGCGCTCATTGACACCCAGCCCTAAACCGGCAATCGCGGCTACACAATCTCATCATACTGACGTTTTAACGCTATTGTCTTGCTCATATGCGCCTCCCTGTCACGGCGACAATTTACCCAAGGCGACCCTAGATTGCCTACGAGAGCCTTGCCGACAGGACCGCTACCGCAGGCGTGCGTGGGAGGTGCACAGCCAGAGAAATCAGCATAACCTGATGGTACCGTCGTTTGGACAGGCAAGGAGAAGCATGTGCTAAGAGTTGCTATCAGCGGATACGGGCGCATAGGGCGCTGCTTGGTACGCGCCATTCACGAACGCGGCCTAGAACAGCAAATAAACGTCGTTGCAATCAACGACCTCGAAGACTTCGACATTCTCAGCCACCTCACACGCTTCGACTCAACGCACGGCCGCTTTAACGTGGATGTAGAGCGACGCGGCGACAACCTGCATATCGGCGACTGGCGCGCTCAAACACTGCAACAAGCAGACCCTGAGCGGCAACCATGGCGCGAACTCGACATAGACGTTGTCATCGAAAGCTCCGGTAAACTTAAAAGCCGCAATGCACTAGCCGGCCATCTACACGCCGGCGCAAAGCGAGTGGTGGCAAGTTACCCCGTAGCAGATGCTGACAAGACACTGGTGTTTGGCGTTAACCATGACACGCTGGGCAGCGCAGACCGAGTTATCTCTAACGCCAGCTGCACCACGAACTGCCTCGCTCCGCTGGTGAAAGTGCTCGACGACGCGTTTGGCTTCGAACAAGGACAGATGACGACCATCCACGCCTACACCAATGATCAGAACCTGATTGATAAGGCGCACGGCGACATTTACCGAGCCCGCGCAGCGGCGGTATCGATGATACCAACCAGCACCGGCGCCGCTGCCGCCGTCGGACTAGTGCTTCCGCACCTAGTCGGCAAGCTCGACGGCATGGCGGTCAGAGTACCCACGCTGAACGTATCAATGGTCGATTTGCATTGCCGTCTAAGTAAGACGGTTGATATAGACAGCGTTCACAGCGCACTGCTTGCGGCAGCAAACGGACCGATGAAAGGCATTCTCGCGCTCAACGACTTAGCGCTGGTTTCCAGCGATTTTAACCATCAACCTGAGTCCAGCATCGTCGACACCGCGCACACGCGAATCCAAGGTCAGCAACTGAAGCTCCTGAGCTGGTATGACAACGAATGGGGGTTTACCAACCGACTGGTCGATGTGTTACTACACCAGCAAGCCACGCAATAAAACGGCTAGCACCAATAATAAGCGCTAACCACTAGAAGCGGCTGTGGCGGAGCGCATAACGCCCTCCGCCCCTCACACCAACCTCACTCTATATCTATAAATGACACTTAGGTCGACCCTAGCTGAGGGTGCATCCCGCCAACCCTAAAAAAACGGGCTGTAATGGTCTTCGTGCCCTGCCTCGCGGGCTTCCGTATGACGCTCGTGCATCACCCGCTCAATCCGTTGCGCCTGGCGCTCATCATCGGCATCAACCATTACCAAATAGCGGCTTTCATCACGCTCTAAATCGGACATATAGGGCGCGATATGATGGTTACGACTCGATATCCCACGGATACCACCAAGCCAAGCACCAAAGCAGGAGAAAAACAGCGTCGCACCAATAACCGCCTCGCTGCCCAAATCACTGCCCCAAGGATCCATACCTGCCAGCAAGAAGCCTACAGCCACTCCCGACAGCATCCCGTACATAGCACCGACAAACCCAGAGTGCATGATGTCGGTATCTTCAAACAGAGTAGTGGTATTGACCTGCGCCACCTGCAACGCAGTCACATTCTTGCCGGTCACATGAATACGCCCCTGGCCAACCCCTGCTTCGTGCAGATCACGACTAATACCCAGCACGCTAGGTAGTGAACGCGTCATATAGTAAATCCGCTTCATCAACGTCTCTCCCTGAACAATGATTGTCCCCTCTACTTTTACCCCTGTTGAGCGCGCACGACAGTCATTTGATTAGACTGACTTGGCATAAACGCATCGCTCTGATAACCGATAACGATAACCGCAGGGAAAAGCGGCTGTGCGCGCGGACAAAATGATGATGCATAGCGAACAACCTCAAAGCCGAGGCAATACCCAAGGAGACAATAGTCAAGAAAAGACCGAGAGGACGACGTACACCGTCAGAAACAAGAAAAGCATGCCGAGGGACGAAAAAGGAGAAGTGAGCAGGCACAAAAAAGGGCCCTTAAAAAGGACCCTTTCTCAAGATGGCGCGCCCGGAAGGATTCGAACCTCCGACCCCTTAGTTCGTAGCCAAGTGCTCTATCCAGCTGAGCTACGGGCGCTTTAACACATTACTCATCGAACTATCTGCATCGCTACTCTGGTCAGATGCTCTATTCAGGTAGTAGACCGAGTAACTGTCTTAAAACCTGCTACTTCCGCTCGCAAACTCATTACTGCGTTGAGTCGCTCCCGAAAGAGGCGCGCATTATTTCCAAAGCCTCCCCGGGAGTCAAGTCGAAAGACCTTATTTATTCAGCGCTTTCCATTTGTTTTTGCAGATAATTCTCAATTCCGACCTTTTCGACCAGCCCAAGCTGAGTTTCTAGCCAGTCTATATGCTCTTCTTCCGACTCAAGAATATAAGAGAACAAATCACGGGAAACGTAGTCCTGCACTGACTCTGAGTGTTTTATCGCCTCACGTAGCAACGGCACCGCAGCCTGCTCGAGCCTAAGGTCGGAAGCCAACATTTCAGCAGTATTTTCGCCAATCATTAATTTGCCTAAATCTTGAAGATTTGGCAGACCTTCTAGAAACAAAATACGCTCAATCAACTTGTCGGCGTGCTTCATTTCGTCAATTGACTCTTCGTACTCTTTGTCGGCTAGGCTTTTTAAGCCCCAATCTTTGTACATTTTAGCGTGCAAAAAATACTGATTAATCGCAACCAGTTCATTGCCTAACGCCTTGTTGAGATAGTCGATTACTTTCTTGTCACCTTTCATGATGCTCTCCTATGACTTTATCCTTAAGATCGTTCTCATGACCCGCGACTAACGTATGTCCCTTGCTCACAGAGAAACGCACACCGACATATTCACCGACGATTGAGGCACATTGTTTGCCAACACGAGCGCAGACTCAAGCTGCAGAAGCAGAAAATTCGGTTTAGCCGAAAGATAAATTCAAAAGAAAGGATAACGACACGGTACGCTGCCGGAAAGCAACGTTAAGGATATAATTATGGCGATGCAATGAAGGCGATAATGTTAATGGCTATTGTTACGCCGTTTGAGGGCAGTACATGACAGGCGCAATCTCGCGCTGACGCGACGGCGCAAGCTCGACATGGGTATCACGCATAATCTCACGAGCATGGCGAACACATTTTGCACACTGACTTCCCACGCCCAGCTCGGTCCGCAAATCGCGCAGGCTTTCGCAGCCCGTGGCAGCAGCAGCTCGGATTTGGTGATCTGTAATCCCTTTGCACAAACAAACGTACATAAGTGGCGCCATCAGTCAGTGAAGATGACGCCATAGTAATGGCAATGAGAATGATTTGCAACACTATTAGGTTTACTTCTGCTGTCTCCTCAGCGGAGCCCTGCGCCGGCTACCAAAATCGCCGCGCTACCCCATCAGGAGAACGCCAACGTGACCGACACTCTGAGCCAATGAGTGCACTTCTATCCCCGCCCTCTATCGCATAAAGTGCAGGTACGCAGCGCGGCCACACAGTAGATGAAACATGTACATGCGCACAAAATACTGCAGCAACGAGATGCCACTTACCGTCACCAAACCGAATATATAAAGAGAGCTTATAACAATGCAGGCCTTTACCTTTAATACGACCCGCAGCTTAATTTGCGAACCTCACGCCAGCGCACGCCTCGGCGAGCTATGCCAAGACCTCGGCATTCTGCGCCCCCTGATTGTGACCGATCGCGGTGTTGCCTCAACCGGCATCATGGCGCCGGCCCTCGTCTCTCTCGAAAACGCAGGACTAAGTGTTAATACCTTCTCCGACGTAGTCGCCGATCCACCTGAGGCCGTTGTGCTCGATGCGGTAAACGTGGCACGCGCGCATCAATGCGACGGCATCATCGGATTTGGTGGTGGCAGCGCGATGGACACCGCCAAACTGGTCGCGCTACTGACTCACTCAGAACAATCGCTGCAACAGGTTTACGGCGTCGGCAACGCACGCGGCACACGACTGCCTCTGATCCAAGTGCCCACCACTGCTGGCACGGGTTCCGAAGTCACCCCCATTGCGATCGTTACCACTGGGGAGACAACCAAAATGGGCGTTGTTGCACCGCAACTCCTACCAGACCTTGCGCTACTCGACGCCACCCTCACCACGGGCCTTCCTGCGCCTGTGACCGCAGCAACCGGCATAGATGCGATGGTCCATGCCATTGAAGCCTACACCAGTAAGCTGCGCAAAAACCCCTACTCTGACATGCTCGCGAAGCAGGCATTGAGCCTTCTTTCCGCTAATATTTTTACTGCCGTCAAGCAGCCCGATAATCTCGACGCGCGCTCAAATATGTTGCTCGGCGCGATGCTCGCGGGACAAGCTTTTGCCAACGCACCTGTTGCGGCCGTTCACGCCCTCGCCTATCCCCTTGGTGGCATTTTCCACATTCCACATGGCTTAAGTAATTCGCTCGTACTCGCCCACGTCATGCGTTTTAACCTAACTTGCGCACGCGACGCCTACGCCGAACTCGCTCCGTTTGTCCTACCGAAAGACAAAATAAACAGCGAAGACCCAGCCACAGCACTCATTGATTACCTCTGCGAGTTAAGTGAGTCCATCGGACTACCCCAGCGACTACGCGATGTTGATGTGCCAGAATCGGCGCTCCAACGCCTCGCCGATGAAGCCATGCTGCAGCAACGCCTACTGGTCAATAACCCACGCGACATCGATAACGCCGCCGCCTTCGCGATCTACAAGGCGGCATGGTAATGAGCGCAAGTAAGGAAAAGAACATCACTGGACAGCGGCAAGATTACCGCTACTTCACCGAGATCACGACGCGTTGGCACGACAATGATCTCTACGGCCATGTGAATAACGTCACCTATTACAGCTACTTTGATACCGTAGCCAACACGTACCTAATTGAACGCGGCGGCCTCGATATTCACAACGGCCAAACCATTGGCTTAGTGGTGAACTCTGGCTGCAGTTATCACGCGGCCATTGCCTTCCCCGATCAACTTGACGGCGGGTTGCGCATCAACCGAATCGGCAACTCATCTGTCGAGTACGGTATTGGTATCTTCAAAAAAGGACAGATGACTGCGGTTGCTGAAGGCCATTTCGTGCACGTATTTGTGGATAGAGAAACGCGAAAATCCACCCCCATCCCAGACGCCTTACGCAGTGCCCTAGCACTTATATTGGCGGAATAATGTAGCTGTCGCTTGTTTAGGCGACTGTTTGCAGGCGGTAGTTTTTACTTTGATCCAGCGCTGATCGCTTGCAAGCAAGCTCTCGCTAAAACATCAAAACCCGCCACTCTTGTGGGAGCCTGCTGACAGGCGAAGAGGTTAACATTCATCGAGTGCTGCTCGCTTACAAGTAAGTCCCTACCGAAACGGCAGGCAAAAAAAACGCCCCGCAATGCGGGGCGTTTTTAAATTGGCGGTGAGGGAGGGATTCGAACCCTCGATACCGGTTAAGGTATACTCCCTTAGCAGGGGAGCGCCTTCGGCCACTCGGCCACCTCACCAGTCTTTAGCATCTCATTCAGCATTGCATCATCGTTCATGTCTCTTCACTTAAACGAGTGCTTGCAAAAGCAAGCTCTTTTAAGTGAAGCAATCGCGACGCACAATCACTGAAACACCAAAAACAAACGGCAGGTCTGACCTGCCGCGGGCATGATACCACTTCTTTTTGAAATTCCCAGTCCGTTTTGAAATTACTGGGCCGAAAATCAGCTAATCTCTCCATCTGCCGATTTTTCGTTCTGAATTCGCAAGTAAATCTCTTCCCTGTGTACGGCAACTTCCTTCGGCGCATTAACACCAAGGCGCACTTGGTTACCTTTGACACCGAGTACCGTGACGGTAACTTCATCTCCGACCATCAATGTTTCGCCCACGCGGCGAGTCAAAATAAGCATGGTTGGTCCCTCCAGGGTCCTAAATAGTGAATGAGCGCATTTGCTTACTGCAGGATACCGGCCACTCCGTGTTTCCTTGGTAACGGGACAACCAGCCCATCCCCTGCCTTGTAAGGTTCCGCATTATGCAAGAATTTCTTCGTACTGTCGCCCTAGCCACATTGAGGCAGTAACCAGATAGCTAAACGAAAAAAACCCGCAACCGTCTAATTTTCAGACAGTTACGGGTTCATATATATCCGCACAATGGCGGTCAGATTGTTAAATGAGGTTAATCCGTCTTGTCCAGCTCGAACGCGGTATGCAGTGCGCGCACCGCCAACTCAAGATACTTCTCGGCAACCACCACAGAAATCTTAATCTCTGACGTGGAGATCATTTCAATATTGACCCCCTCTTTTGCCAAGGTATCAAACATCCGACTCGCCACACCCGCGTGGGAACGCATGCCAACACCGACCAACGAAATCTTGGCGATCTTGTCGTCGCCGGTCAGTTCGCCCGCGCCCATTTCCTGGATGCTTTTCTCAAGAATCTTCTTGGTTTTCGCATACTCGTTACGGTGCACCGTAAAGGTGAAGTCCGTGGCGCCCTGAGCACCAACGTTCTGCACGATCATATCTACTTCGATATTGGCCTCCCCCACTGGGCCAAGAATTTTATAGGCAATCCCTGGGGTGTCTGGCGCATTACGCACCGTGAGTTTGGCTTCATCGCGAGTAAAGGCAATTCCGGAGATTACCGGCTTTTCCATATCAACCTCATCATCAACCGTAATAAGGGTACCTGGACCCTCTTGAAAACTGGACAAAACTCGCAGCGGCACATTGTACTTACCGGCGAATTCAACTGACCGAATCTGCAACACTTTCGAGCCTAAGCTGGCCATCTCAAGCATTTCTTCAAACGTAATCGTTTCGAGACGACGAGCTTTATCAACCACCCGAGGGTCTGTTGTATAGACACCATCTACGTCGGTATAAATCTGACACTCATCCGCTTTCAGCGCAGCAGCCAAGGCCACCGCCGTCGTATCAGAACCACCACGACCCAAGGTGGTAATATTGCCGTCGAAGTCAACGCCCTGAAAACCCGCCACCACAATGACGCGGCCCGCGTTCAAATCCGCGCGCATCTTCAATTCATCAATTTTCTCGATACGGGCTTTCATATGCACGTTATCGGTTTGAATCGGAATTTGCGCACCCGTATAAGATCGAGCTGGCTGACCAATTTCATTCAGTGCCATCGACAGCAAAGCAATCGTGACCTGCTCGCCCGTGGACACCAGCACGTCCATTTCCCGGGGCGTTGGTTCCGCGGTAATTTCTTGTGATAAACCGATCAGCCGATTGGTTTCGCCGCTCATAGCAGAAACCACCACCACAATCTGATGGCCATCCCGCTGGAATTTTGCGACCTTCTCGGCAACCGCCTTGATTCGCTCTACCGTGCCGACCGAGGTACCACCGTATTTCTGGACAATAAGCGCCATAAAATTCGAAATAACCTGTAGTTAAAATTAAGTTAATTGAAAAAATAAGTGCGGCCTACAACCGCAGCCGTATCGAACGACCGATCAAAAAAAGCGCGCCACTATAACAGTTATACGCCTACTTTTCATGCATGCTCAGCTTCGACGCAACAACGATGGGGCCTAAAACGGCCACACAGACAGCCTTACCTCGTGCCTAGAAAGCGCCAACACCCACCAATAAGCTGCCTTGCGTTGCTTCCTTACTGCCCGGCCACCCAGTCCGCCACAGCCGCTAATGCTGCAGGCAGTGCCGCCACATCCGTGCCACCACCCTGAGCCATATCAGGTCTGCCGCCGCCTTTACCGCCCAGCTTGATAGAGACATCACGCACCAGCTGCCCTGCATTAAAGCGATCCGTTAAATCTTTGGTGACACCAGCAACAACACTAATTTTGTCGCCTTCAACCGCACTCAGCAAAATCACTGCACTGCCAAGTTTATCCTTGAGCTGATCCATGGCGATACGCAAGGTCTTACCATCAGCGCCATCAATCTGCGTAGCCAGCACAGTAATGCCGTTAACCTGGGTCGCCGATGCGGCCAGATCATTGCCCGTTCCCGATGCAAGCTTCTGCTTAAGTCTTTCAATTTCTTTCTCAAGGTCGCGGCTACGACCGACTAACTGCTCAACGCGAGCTTGCACCTGCTCTGCCGACGTTTTCAGCAATGCCGAAATACTGGTCACCGTTTGATCTAACTTACGCATTTCATCCAACGCGCGCGTACCCGCGACAGCCTCAATACGGCGCACACCTGACGACGACGCTCCCTCCGAGACAATCTTAAACAAACCAATATCGCCGGTGCGCGCCACATGCGTCCCGCCGCACAACTCCATGGAGAAGTCATTTTCACCCATGCTAAGGACCCGCACTTGCGCATCGTATTTCTCGCCAAACAACGCCATCGCACCGCCTTGCTTAGCCTCTTCAACACTCATCAATGCGGTTCTAACAGGAGTGTTCGCCAGGATTTGCCGGTTTACCAACATTTCAATTTCAGCGATTTGCGCAGCGGTAACCGATTCATTATGGGAGAAATCAAACCGCAAATACTCCGCATTCACCAACGAACCTTTTTGACCAACGTGCTCGCCCAAAACCTTGCGTAACGCGGCGTGCATTAAATGGGTGGCGGAGTGATTGCGCATAATCGCTTTACGTCGCTCAGCAGAAACTTTAGCGGCAGCCTTATCACCCACTTTCACCGTACCACTGATTAATTTACCGACATGCATAAACGCTTGTTGACGCTTGCGCGTATCGTCAACCGCAAATTCCGCCGACGAGCCAAACGTTAATACCCCGGTATCGCCAACCTGCCCACCGGACTCAGCGTAAAAAGGCGTGTTATCCAACAAAACCATGCCGGTTTCCCCGGCATTAAGCACATCGACCGCTTCGCCATCGCGATAGACTCCAAGGACCGTCGCCTCGCCTTCAAGCTGGTCATAGCCGGAAAACTCACTGCTCTCATCTACCTGTAATCGGTCGCTGTAATCCGCCGCAAAGGCATCAACGCCACGGGAGCGCTCACGCTGTTGCGCCATGCACGCGTCAAAAGCGTCCATATCCAAAGTTAAGCCGCGCTCACGGGCCACGTCATTGGTCAAATCAGTTGGAAAGCCGTGCGTGTCATACAGCGCGAACACCACATCGCCAGGGATTTCGGTTCCCTTAATGCTCGCGATCGCAGATTCAAGCACCTTCATCCCGTCAGCCAGTGTGCGGGCAAATTGCTCTTCTTCTGCTAGTAACGCTTTTTCGATGCGAGACTGGTTTTCGGTTAGCTCCGGGAATGCCGCGCCCATTTGTTCAACGAGCGCCGGTACGAGGGTATAAAAGAAAGGCTTTTCTTGACCAAGCTTGTGACCATGACGCAAGCCACGACGGATGATCCGACGCAATACATAACCTCGCCCTTCATTCGACGGAATCACACCATCGCAAATCAAAAAGCTCGCCGAACGAATATGATCGGCAATTACGCGCAGCGACTTCTCTTCCAAATCGCTGGTGCCGACGGCTTGCGCTGCCGCTTTTAATAACGCTTGGAATAAATCTATTTCGTAATTGGAGTGCACGTGCTGCATGACGGCCGCGATACGCTCAAGGCCCATGCCAGTATCTACACTCGGCTTAGGTAGCGGTTTCATCTCACCATCTGGCTGGCGATCAAACTGCATAAACACCAGATTCCAGATTTCGATATAGCGGTCGCCATCTTCCTCTGGAGAGCCCGGCGGGCCACCCCAAATATCGGCGCCGTGATCGTAGAAGATTTCCGTGCACGGGCCACAAGGACCGGTATCGCCCATTTGCCAAAAGTTATCCGACGCGTAAGGAGCACCTTTATTGTCACCAATGCGGATAATGCGCTCTGTTGGTACGCCCATGTCTTTCGCCCAGAGGTCATAGGCCTCATCGTCGCTGGCGTAAACCGTGACCCAAAGCTTTTCCGCCGGAATATTCATCCAGTCTTTGCCGGTCAGAAACTCCCACGCGAAACGGATGGCATCGTGCTTGAAGTAATCGCCGAAACTAAAGTTGCCCAACATTTCGAAGAAAGTATGGTGGCGGGCGGTATAGCCGACATTTTCCAGATCGTTATGTTTGCCGCCGGCACGGACGCAGCGCTGGCTGCTCGTCGCGCGCACATAGTCGCGCTTCTCACGACCGAGAAAACAGTCTTTAAACTGATTCATGCCTGCGTTGGTAAATAACAGGGTTGGATCATCATGCGGCACCAGCGAACTGGTCGGAACCACGGTGTGGCCCTGGGCGGCAAAATAATCAAGAAAGGCCTGGCGGATATCAGCGCTCTTCATAAACTCGGCTTATCGGCTAATTCAAGGAGGGCCAAGTATAGCGAGGTCGGCGCCGCGATTCGATGGGTCTCCGAACTTTGTCCGAAGTTAGCTGCTACTTTCATCAGAATTATCAGATCGAACGCCGCGAGCACGCCAAGGTCGGCACTTAACCTCTCCGTTTTATCAGAAACCGCACAGAAAGAACCTCCGGCAGGGACGCACTAACCGATAAGCACTTCGCTCACGCCAACCAAGCCGCAAAACAGACCAGTATCACGATTACCAACAAGAAGTAGCGCAACACCTGTTGCGATACATTGACCGCAAAGTGAACGGATATCTGCACACCAACAACCTGCGCAACCGCCAGTATTAGCCCCGGCACCCATGCGACTTGATCGTTAATAACGAAAACCGCAAGCGCAACGACGCTAAGAACCGCCGTACAGACCATCTTCAACGCATTGCTGCGCACTAAGTCATAGCGGAGCACACCAGACAGCGCAACAAGCAGGATAAAGCCCACTCCAGCTTGAATAAAGCCGCCATAAAGGCCTGCTGCAAACAACCACAGGTAGCCTTTGGGTGTTTTGGAAAGCAGCCGAACCGGCTCGCCCTCCTTCGCGGCGATCGCCGACGGCTTCAGTACCATCATTAACGCCATGGTAACCATCGTCGCCAGCAGCACCGGCTTCAAAATCGTCACGGGTAAATACGACGCCAATAACGCACCGACTAAGGCGCCAACCACCGTCGGCACGAGAACTCCGACTATGGCTGCCCGGTCCAACGCACCATGGCGGTCAAACCCCCTAACCCCCGCCAACGACTGGATCAATACCCCCACACGGTTTGTGCCATTGGCAACGTCCGCGGGCATACCCAGCAGCATCAACGCTGGCAAGGTCAGAAAAGACCCGCCGCCCGCGAGCGTATTAATAAAACCAGCGACGACGCCAGCTCCAACAAGTAAGAACAAGGTCAACAGATCAATACTTTCAACCACCATCAGTCAACACTCGATCACGGAAAGGAAAAGGAGCCTAGCAAGGAGGCCCCAAAAAGGGGCGGAAATAATTACACCCGTGTCGCGAAGTATAGGGGGGCAAACCGCAACGTCAAAACCGACTCGGAAAACATCGAAGGCACCGCCCGCTAGGGAGCCTGCTTGATGCGATAGGTTTGAGGCTCTGATCAAGCGCTGTTCGCTTGCAAGCAAGCTCCCACAAAAACCTAAAGCAACACCGCGCCTCGGAAAGCATGCTGCAAGGCAGAAAGGTTTTCGTTCTGATCGAGCACTGCTCCCTTGCAAGCACGCTCCCACCAAACTTCAACCGGCACTGCCCTTGTGAGAGGCAGCTTGCTGGCGATGGTTTTGGGTTTTGGGTTTTGGGTTTTGGGTTTTGGGTTTTGGGTTT
>TARA_R110002073_G_scaffold53840_4_pt1 | contig 113855 bp, 122 predicted proteins | sample TARA_R110002073 | Tara Oceans TARA_R110002073 (sample SAMEA4397174) | marine metagenome | biome: Polar Biome; feature: [DCM] deep chlorophyll maximum layer (ENVO:01000326); material: water (ENVO:00002006), including particulate matter (ENVO:01000060) such as... | depth 40 m
TAAACCGTCATTATGATAGTTTAATGAAGGCGGGAACTAGTAATAGAAAATCATCTAAGTAAATTATGGCTAAACAACCAGCAATTCAACAAGACGGAACTATTACAGAAGCATTGTCAAATGCTATGTTTCGTGTAGAATTAGAAAATGGACATATTGTAACGGCTCACATTTCAGGTAAAATGCGAATGCATTATATCAAATTATTACCAGGAGATAAGGTAAAATTAGAAATGAGTCCTTATGATTTATCAAAAGCTAGAATTACTTATAGATATTAAAAAATAGAACTAATGAAAGTTAGAGCATCAGTAAAGAAAAGAAGTGCCGACTGCAAAATAGTGCGCAGAAAAGGTAGATTATATGTAATTAATAAACAAAATCCTAGATTTAAACAAAGACAAGGGTAATGGCAAGAATAGCAGGTATTGATATTCCAAAGAATAAAAGAGGAGTTATTGCTTTAACTTACATCTTTGGTATAGGAAGTAGTAGAGCTAAAGAAGTTTTAGCAAACGCAAAAGTAGACGAAAGCATCAAAGTTCAAGATTGGACTGACGATCAAATCGCTGCAATTAGAGAACAAGTTGGAACTTTTACTATAGAAGGTGAATTACGTTCTGAGGTACAAATAAGTATCAAGCGTCTAATGGATATTGGATGTCAGAGAGGGATTCGTCATAGATCTGGTCTTCCTTTAAGAGGACAAAGAACTAAGAACAATTCTAGAACTAGAAAAGGTAAGAGAAAAACTGTAGCTAACAAGAAAAAATAAGTTAGACTAGTATCAAGATCTAGCATTTAGGGTATCCTAAACCACTAGAAAACTAAATACTAAACACTAAAAATTATGGCAAAAGCAAGTTCAAAAAAACGTAAAGTAGTCGTTGAGTCTATTGGAGAAGCACATGTAACAGCTTCTTTTAACAACATTATCATTTCTTTAACCAATAAGAAAGGTGATGTAATTTCATGGTCATCAGCTGGAAAAATGGGCTTTAGAGGTTCTAAAAAGAATACTCCTTATGCAGCTCAAACAGCGGCAGAAGATTGTGCTAAAGTAGCTCATGAAGCAGGTTTGCGTAAAGTTAAAGTTTATGTGAAGGGTCCTGGTAATGGTAGAGAATCTGCTATCAGAACACTTCATAATAACGGAATTGAAGTAACAGAAATTATTGATGTAACTCCAATTCCACATAATGGTTGTCGTCCACCAAAAAGAAGACGAGTATAATAAATATTTTAATAGATAGGAATTAGATTATCGAAGGAGAAAGCCTTAATTCATAATCCCTATCATAACTAAATTAGAAATGGCAAGATATACAGGACCAAAAACTAAGATTGCTCGTAAATTTGGCGAAGCAATTTTCGGAGAAGACAAAAACTTCGAAAAAAGAAATTACCCTCCAGGACAGCATGGAAATGCTAAGAGAAGAGGAAAAAAATCTGAATATGCTGTCCAGTTAATGGAAAAGCAAAAAGCGAAATATACTTATGGTATTTTAGAGCGTCAATTCAGTAATTTATTCAAAAAAGCATCTTCATCTAAAGGAATTACAGGTGAGGTATTATTACAATTATGTGAAGCTCGTTTAGATAATGTGGTTTACCGTTTTGGTATTTCTAAATCTAGAAGTGGGGCACGTCAATTGGTTTCTCACAGACATATTACTGTTAATGGAAACATTGTAAACATTCCTTCATATTCATTAAAAGAAGGAGATGTTGTTGCTGTAAGAGAAAAGTCAAAATCATTAATAGCTATTGAAGATTCATTAGCATCTAGTAGTGCTGTTTACGAGTGGTTAAGTTGGAATGCTGATAAGAAAGAAGGAACATTTGTGAAATCTCCAGAGAGATTACAAATTCCTGAAAACATCAAAGAACAATTAATCGTAGAATTATATTCTAAATAATAAATTAATCATATTGGGATTTGGCCAAAGGGTTTATCAGTATTTCTTCACACTTATAAACCGCGCAACTAAATAACAATCAAAACGAAGAAAAAAATATGGCAATTTTAAATTTTCAGAAGCCCGATAAAGTGATCATGATTGAATCTACAGATTTTACTGGAAGATTCGAATTCAGACCTTTAGAGCCAGGATTTGGTTTGACAGTTGGTAATGCTTTAAGAAGAGTATTATTATCTTCTTTAGAAGGTTTTGCAATTACTTCATTAAGAGTTGATGGGGTAGAGCATGAATTTTCAACTATAAAAGGGATAGTAGAAGACGTTACTGAGATTATCTTAAATTTAAAACAAGTTCGTTTTAAAAAGCAAATTGAAGAGTCAGATAGAGAAACTGTATCTATTGCAGTATCTGGACAAGATCAATTAACTGCAGGAGATTTACAGAAATTCATTTCAGGATTCCAAGTATTAAATCCAGATTTAGTGATTTGTAATATGGATAGTTCTGTGAAATTAAACATGGAATTAACTATTGAAAAAGGTAGAGGTTTTGTTCCTGCTGAAGAGAATAAAAAAGCAGGTGCACCAATCGGTACAATTTTCACAGATTCTATTTACACTCCAATTAAGAATGTAAAATATGCGATCGAGAATTTCCGTGTAGAACAAAAAACTGATTACGAAAAATTAATTTTTGATATCGACACAGACGGTTCTATAAATCCTAAAGATGCGTTGACAGAAGCAGCAAAAATCTTAATTCATCACTTCATGTTATTCTCTGATGAGAGAATAACTCTTGAGGCAGATGAGATTGCTCAAACTGAAACGTATGATGAAGAATCATTGCACATGCGTCAGTTATTAAAAACTAGATTAATCGATATGGATCTTTCAGTAAGAGCTTTAAATTGTTTAAAAGCTGCTGAAGTAGATACATTGGGAGATTTAGTTTCTTTTAACAAGAGCGACTTAATGAAGTTCAGAAACTTTGGTAAGAAATCATTAACTGAATTAGAAGAGTTAGTGAATGTAAAAGGATTAAATTTCGGAATGGATTTAAGTAAGTATAAATTAGATAGAGACTAAAATAAATTAGATTAACCCTTCCATATTTTGCTCCTCAAAAGAGTTTGCAGCAAGATGGGAGCTAAAACACATCGGTCATGAGACACGGAAAAAAGTTTAATCATTTAGGAAGAAAAACAGCGCACAGAAAAGCGATGTTAGCCAATATGGCTTGTTCTTTAATTGAGCACAAAAGAATTAACACAACTGTTGCGAAAGCAAAAGCGTTAAGAATGTTTGTTGAGCCATTAATTACCAAGTCTAAGCAAGATACTACACACAATAGAAGAATTGTATTTAGTTATCTAAGAGACAAATATGCTGTAACAGAATTATTCAAAGAAGTTTCTGTTAAAATCGGTGACAGACCTGGAGGATATGTACGTATCATCAAGTTAGGGAATCGTCAGGGAGATAATGCTCCTATGGCAATGTTAGAATTAGTTGATTACAACGAAATCTACAGCCCTAAAGGTAAAAAAGCGAAGAAATCTACTCGTAGAGGTAGAAAGAAAGCTGAAACTACTGTTGCAGAAACAACAGAAACTGTTGAAACACCAGTTGAAGATAAATCTGAAGAATAGAGTGTTATCAATCAAACATACAAAAAGGGATAAGCGTTTACGTTTATCCCTTTTTTTATTGTCAATAAAATCTAATAACTCTTAGATAAATAGAAAACCAATAATCATTATTTTTGTAAAACTTTTTTAGAAATTCAAATGAAATATCAACAAAGAAAAAAAGCCCTTGTTTTATTAGCTGATGGAACCATTTTTTATGGGAAGTCTATAGGGATAGAAGGAACAGCAACCGGAGAGATTTGTTTTAATACTGGAATGACAGGTTATCAAGAGATTTTTACAGATCCTTCTTACTTTGGTCAAATTATGGTAGCGACCAATGCTCATATAGGAAACTATGGGGTAAATGATTTGGAAGTGGAATCTGATGGAATTAAAATTTCTGGATTAATTGTCAGAAATTTTAGTTTTGAACATTCAAGGGTAGATTCTGATGGAAATTTAAAAGATTGGTTTGTAAAACATAATCTTGTTGCAATTTCTGATGTAGATACTCGTGCTTTAGTTTCTTATATAAGAGATAATGGAGCAATGAATGCAATTGTTTCAACAGAAACAGATAATATAGAACAGTTAAAGAAACAATTAACTGAAGTGCCAAGTATGGTAGGTTTAGAACTTGCTTCAAAAGTTTCAACGCAAGAGCCTTATTTTATTGGCGATGAAAATGCAACGTATAAAATAGCAGCCTTAGATATCGGAATAAAAAAGAATATCCTAAGGCACTTAGCAAAAAGAGATGCATATATTAAAGTATATCCATACAATGCAAGTTTTGAAGATTTGCATTCTTGGAATCCAGATGGATATTTTATTTCAAATGGACCTGGAGATCCTGAACCTTTACACGAAGCACAGCAAGTAGCTAAAGAAATAATAAAAAGGGATTTGCCTTTATTTGGAATATGTTTAGGACATCAAGTAATTGCATTAGCGAACGGAATTTCTACCTATAAAATGCATAACGGACATAGAGGAATTAATCACCCTGTGAAAAACTTAATAACTGGGAAAGGAGAAATTACTTCTCAAAATCATGGATTCGCAATTAATAGAGAGGAGACAGAAGCGCATTCAGATGTAGAAATTACCCATGTACATTTAAATGATCAAACTGTTGCAGGAATAAGAATGAAGAATAAAAATTGTTTCTCAGTTCAATACCATCCAGAAGCAAGTCCTGGACCTCATGATGCAGAATATTTGTTTGATATGTTTATGGAAAACATAAAAAAAGCAAAGGTATTAGCTATATAGTTGTCATTTTTACAACTATTTAACATCAATTTTGCAGTTCATCAATAAAAAACAACTTTTTTGTGATTTATTGTAATTTAAAAGAATTAAATATTACATTTGTATAAGTGATGTTTAACATCACTTTCTTTTTCATAGCAATTTTTCCCACTCCATCTTGGAGTGGGTTTCTTTTTTTAAGACAGTTTCTAAAGGCTTTTTCCAAAAATCGTTTTCGTAATAAATTAGAGTTATATTCATAAAAATACTTTACAATGTGTAATTTAGCAGCTGTAAAAAAACGAAATTAAACTAATTTAAATTTTAGTGATATGAGTATTATTGTGAACGTTCACGCACGTCAAATTTTTGATTCTAGAGGAAACCCAACTGTTGAGGTAGATGTTGTAACTGAAAATGGGGTTCTAGGACGGGCTGCAGTTCCTTCGGGAGCATCAACTGGAGAACATGAAGCAGTTGAACTAAGAGATGGTGGAAATTCTTATATGGGAAAAGGCGTCTTAGGGGCTGTAAAAAATGTAAATACTAGTATTGCACAAGAATTATTGGGTGTTTCTGTATTTGAACAAAACCATATAGATCAATTGATGATTGATTTAGACGGGACCCCGAACAAATCAAGTTTAGGAGCGAATGCAATTTTAGGTGTTTCTTTAGCTGCTGCGAAAGCTGCCGCTAATGAGTTGGGAATGCCGTTGTATAGATACATAGGTGGGGTTTCTGCTAATACCTTGCCAGTACCAATGATGAATATAATCAATGGAGGATCTCATTCAGATGCCCCTATTGCGTTTCAGGAATTTATGGTAATACCAGTAAAAGCAAAAAACTTTTCGCATGCAATGCAAATGGGGTCTGAAATTTTTCATCATTTGAAGAAAGTTTTGCACGATAGAAATTTATCAACTGCCGTTGGAGATGAAGGAGGATTTGCTCCAACTCTTGATGGAACCGAAGATGCTCTAGATACCATAGCTCTTGCTGTTGGGAATGCAGGATATAAATTTGGAGATGAAGTCATGATTGCTTTGGATTGTGCTGCTGCTGAATTTTTTGTAGATGGTAAATATGACTACACAAAATTTGAAGGAGAGACAGGTAAAATAAGAACAAGTCAAGAACAAGCTGATTATTTGGCGGAATTGGCTGCTAACTATCCAATTATATCTATTGAAGATGGAATGGATGAAAATGATTGGGACGGATGGAAATACTTAACTGAAAAAGTAGGTGATAAAGTTCAATTGGTTGGAGATGATTTGTTTGTAACCAATGTAGAGCGGTTATCACGTGGAATTGAAAATGGGATTGCAAACTCGATTTTAATTAAAGTAAATCAAATAGGAACTTTAACAGAGACTATAGCAGCTGTTAATATGGCTAAGAACGCTGGTTATACATCAGTTATGAGTCACCGTTCTGGAGAAACTGAAGACAATACGATTGCTGATTTAGCTGTTGCTCTAAATACAGGTCAAATAAAAACTGGATCTGCTTCTCGTTCAGACCGTATGGCTAAATACAATCAATTGTTAAGGATTGAAGAAGAGTTAGCAGATACAGCTTATTTTCCTCAAGAAAAGGCTCTTAAAATCTAAATAAAGATATCTTTATAAAGTATATGACCTCATAATGTAAATTATGAGGTTTTTTTTCGACTTTCTAAATCGAGAAAAGTTATTTTTTCATATTGAAAAACTATAACAGGTTATTTTAAAAATCCTTTAAAATAGCTATCTTTGTAGGACTTCGAAAAATAAAAATTAGATACAGAATATGTCAGATATAGCAAAGTTGAAGATTGGTGATGATTCATATGAATTTCCCTTAGTAAAAGGAACTGAAAATGAGGTAGCCATAGATGTAAAAACATTACGAGGAGCAACAAAAGGGGTAATCACAATTGATCCAGGATATAAAAATACTGGTTCTTGTTTTAGTGAGATTACTTTTTTAGATGGCGAGAAAGGTATTTTGAGATATCGAGGATATTCTATTGAAGAGTTAGCAGATAAAGCTGATTTTTTAGAAGTGGCTTTTTTATTAATTTTCGGAGAATTACCAACAGCAGAACAATTAGAGAAATTCCATGCAGATATAAAAGAGAAAGCAATTGTAGATGATGATGTAAGAAAGATTATAGATGCATTTCCTAAATCTGCACATCCAATGGGGATCCTTTCTTCATTGACTAGTGCCTTAACTGCATTTAATCCTACTTCTGTAAATGTAGATTCAGAAGAGGAGATGTATAGGGCTATTGTGAAGATTATGGGTAAATTTCCTGTGCTAGTAGCTTGGGCTATGCGTAAAATACAAGGATTGCCTTTAAACTATGGATCTAACTCTTTAGGATATGTAGAGAATGTTATGAAAATGATGTTCGAAAAGCCAAATGAAGATTATGTAATCAATCCTATTGTAAAAGATGCGTTAGATAAATTATTGATTTTACATGCTGATCATGAGCAAAATTGTTCTACTTCTACCGTACGAATTGTAGGGTCTTCCCACGCAGGTTTATTTGCGTCACTTTCGGCAGGAATTTCTGCACTATGGGGGCCATTGCATGGTGGAGCGAATCAAGCAGTATTGGAGATGTTGGAAGCAATTAAAGAAGATGGAGGTGATACTAAAAAATACATGGCAAAGGCAAAGGATAAGAATGATCCTTTCCGTTTGATGGGGTTTGGACATAGAGTTTATAAAAACTTCGACCCTAGAGCTAAAATTATTAAAGTTGCTGCAGATCAAGTTTTAAATGATTTAGGAGTTGAAGATCCAATTTTAGAGATTGCAAAAGGGTTAGAGCAAGAAGCGTTGAACGATCCTTATTTTGTAGACAGAAAACTATATCCAAATGTAGATTTCTATTCTGGAATTATATATAGAGCTATGGGGATCCCTGTAGAAATGTTCACAGTGATGTTTGCTTTAGGACGATTACCAGGATGGATCGCACAATGGAGAGAAATGCGTTTGAATAAAGAGCCTATTGGAAGACCACGTCAGATCTATACAGGTGAAAATCTAAGGGAATTTACAGATGTTTCTAAAAGATAATTTATAATTTTAAGACCAAGCTTCATAATCTTTATGGAGCTTTTTTTATCTTTCCTTATGCTACAATTAAACATTCAAAATGAAACATCTAGATTAAGAGCAGTAGTCTTAGGGACTGCTATTAGTAATGGCTCTATTCCAAAACCAGAAGACTGCTACGATCCTAAAAGTAGAGAACATGTGTTGGCTGGTACTTACCCCAAAGAAGAAGATATGATCTTAGAAATGGAGTCGGTTGCCAAAGTGTTTGAAAAATACAATGTACAGGTTTTTAGACCTGATGAAATCAAAGACTATAATCAAATTTTTGCTAGAGACATTGGTTTCGTTATTGAGAATAAATTTATCAAAGCCAATATCTTGCCAGATAGGGATAGGGAGATTTTAGCCATAGAAAAAGTATGGTCAACAATACCAGAAGAAAACAAGATTATTCTTCCAGAAGAATGTCATGTAGAAGGAGGAGATGTAATGCCTTGGAATGATTATATTTTTGTTGGAACTTATTCAGGAGAAGATTATCCGGATTATATTACAGCCAGAACAAATACAGATGCTGTAATTGCTTTGCAAGAACTTTTTCCTGAAAAGATTGTGAAAGCTTTCGAGCTGAGAAAATCCAATACTGAGCCTAAGGAGAACGCATTGCATCTAGATTGTTGTTTTCAACCTATTGGAAAAGACAAAGCAATAATACATAAGAACGGATTTTTGATTGAGAGCGAATATGAATGGCTGGTAGATTTTTTTGGAAAAGAGAATATTTTTGAAATTTCAAAAGAAGAAATGTACAACATGAATAGTAATGTGTTTTCAATCTCTGAAGATGTTGTTATTTCAGAGAAAAACTTTACCCGTTTGAATGCTTGGCTTCGTGAAAACGGATTTACAGTTGAAGAAGTTCCTTATGCTGAAATTGCAAAACAAGAAGGCTTATTACGTTGTTCTACTTTACCTCTAATTAGAGATTGATTTAAAAGAATCAATCTTATATTTGTCAATTCTTAAGATATAAATGATACAAACTACCAATACAATTTTAATGATTCGTCCTATTAATTTTAGGATGAATGAACAAACATCTGTTAATAATTATTATCAAAAAGTATTGGATAATTTACTGCCTGCTACAGTAAATGCTCGCGCTCAAAAAGAGTTTGATACTTATGTTGAAAAGCTAGAGTCATACGGGGTTAACGTAATTGTTATTTCCGATGTTGAAGGGTCTGATACTCCAGATTCAATTTTCCCAAATAACTGGATCTCTTTTCATGAAAATGGAACTGTAGGACTGTATCCGATGTTTGCCGAAAACAGAAGGTTTGAAAGAAGAGAAGATATTTTAGATCAATTAGAAGAGAAAGGGTTTTTAATTGAAAATGTTGTGGATTATAGTTCTGCAGAGGAAGAAGATGTGTTTTTAGAAGGAACAGGAAGCTTATTGTTAGATAGGGTGAACCGTAAAGCTTATTGTGCTTTATCTCCTCGAGCAGATGAAGATTTGTTTATTGAGTTTTGCGAAGACTTTGAATTTACTCCTGTTGTTTTTACGGCAAATCAAACTGTAAATGAAGAAAGAAAAGAAATTTATCATACCAATGTAATGATGTGTTTAGCAGAAACATTTGCAGTGATTTGCTTGGACTCTATTGATGATAAAAAAGAACGTAAAAACGTTCTTAAACAATTGAAGGAAGATGGTAAGCAAGTAATAGCCATTACTGAAGAGCAAGTGAATAATTTTGCGGGTAATATGTTGCAAGTACGAGGGAAAGATGATCAACTTTATCTTGTAATGAGTCAAGCAGCTTATGATTCATTATCACCTTCTCAAATCTCTCAAATAAAAAATCATTGCCCAATCATATCTAGCTCTTTAGATACTATTGAAGCCTGTGGCGGGGGAAGTGCGCGTTGTATGATGGCTGAGGTATTTTTACCTAAAGAATAAGTAAAAAGTTTTATCTTACATTCATGAATTTACTTTTGTTAGCTGTTGCTCCTGCAATTATAATTATCGCGTATATCTATATTAAAGATAAGTTTGAAAAAGAGCCATGGAAGTTATTGCTTAAGAATTTTCTTTTAGGAGCTACAGTGAGCGTTGTTCTTACTTTTATCTTAAGTTTTATTGTTGGTGAAATTTTTCCAGAGTTTGACAGGTTTAATGTCTTTGATATGTTTCTCAAAGCATTTTTTGTGGTGGCACTTGTAGAAGAATTTTCTAAGTATTTAATAGTTAGATACACTCAAAAGAATAAAGCATTTAATGAACCATTTGATGGAATTGTATATGCAGTAATGGTTTCTATGGGATTTGCCACTCTTGAAAATGTATTGTACGTATATAGTTATGGTTTTGAAACGGGAATATTAAGAGCTTTTACTGCTGTTCCTGCACATGCAACATTTGCTATTTTGATGGGATATTTTATGGGCAAAGCAAAATTTTCAAAAAACAGATTTTTATTAAATGTAACTGGGTTATTAGTAGCAACGGTATTTCATGGTGCTTACGACTTCTTTCTTTTTATCAATTGGATTCCAGGAATTGCAACGGGTGCTTTTATCTCGTTAATAATAGGAATTCTATTGTCTAGAAAAGCAATGAAAAAGCACCAAGAAAACTCGTTGTTTAAACATTAATTACTTTAAAACTTCGCTAATCACATCTCCAGTTGTTCCGTTAGGGAATTCAACCCCTAATAAAGTTGCCAAAGTAGGAGCAATGTCTCTCACACCATATTTTTTATGAGATTTTCCCTGTTGAATCCCAGCTCCATAAAATAGAATAGGAATATGGGTGTCATAACTATATGCAGAACCATGAGTAGTACCTGTTCTGCCATGCGAGATAGAAGCAGGGTCGGGTAATATTACAACATCACCAGATAGTTTTTGATTATAAGCATTCTGTATTTTTTCAAAAACACCAGAAGTAAAATTAGTTGTTTGAAGCGTTTTAGCTGTCATTGTTTTATAGACCCCTTTAAACTTTAAAGCTTCTTTAGCAAAAATATCCGCGACCATTTCTTCATTTAAATTTAACTGCTTAAGCGTTTCTTTATTTAAGAAAATTTGATTGTTAGAAAAAGCTTCTACTATTTTTTCAGATTTAAAATAAGATTTAGATACTTCAGTTAAAAATGACCTAAAATTCCTGCTACTGAAATATGGGGCTGGTATTTTTAGCGATTGTAAATATGCAGGTACTTGGGCAGCGCCATGATCAGCAGTTAAGAAAAGAGTGTAATTTCCTTTTCCGACTTCTTTGTCAAGGAATTGAAAGAAATCTGCTAAATCTTTGTCGAGGCGCAAATAAGTATCTTCAGTTTCTATGGCATTAGGACCATATTTATGTCCCACATAGTCTGTTGAAGAAAAACTAACAGCTAAAAAATCTGTATAATTGGTTTTTCCTAAACTTTCACCTTTAATAGCCGCTTTTGCAAGCTCTGCAGTTAGTGAATTTCCAAAAGGAGTCGATTTTACAATTCCTTTACCTCCATTAGCATCCATTAATTTAGGTAAATCATGAGGGAAAGTTGGTGTTTCTTCTCCTCTAAATTTTCCTTCAAAAATTGAGTTGTCATTAAGACTACTTGTATATGTAGAAATATCATATAAAGTTTCCCAAGGTTTGGATACATATTTAGCAATAGGATCAGAATCGTTAAATTCCTTTACCCAAGAAGGTAAATCTTTCATATAATAAGAACTGGTAATGACTTTGCTTTCTTTACTGCTTTCCATCCAATAGGCAGCAGTAGCTGAATGACCTACGGGTAATATCGATGAGCGATCTTTAATAGCAATTCCAATAGTTTTACCATTCATGTTTTGGGCAAGACGTAGCTGATCTGTGATGGTTGTTGTAAATAATCGATAAGGAGATTTTTGACCGTGTTTGCTATCAGTCCCTACAGAAGTATATGAAGTGTCAGTAACACAATAAATAGATTTCTTTAAATATTTATCATACCAATTATTCCCTATGATTCCATGATGATTTGGAGTAGTTCCTGTATATACAGAAGTATGCCCAACAGCTGTATACGTACCCATATAATTAAAATGGGCATTCGTTAAAGAATATCCGTCCTCTAATAGTCTATTAAATCCATCTTCTCCATATCTATCAGCGTATTTAGTTAGATAGTCATATCGCATTTGATCAATAACAATTCCAACGACAAGTTTAGGCTTGGTAGCTTTTGTCTCGGTTTGTTGGCAACTAAAAAACAAGATTGATACTACTAAAAAGAGAAGAGAATATTTTTTCATGAGAAAATAATTTATATAGGCATTCAAAAGTAATTATTTTTAATATGATTGTTGTTATAATAAGCAAAGGTTAATGATATTTTAATACTTTAGCATAAAGAAAAAAAGGAATGACTTACCTCGGCCATATAGGCAAGTATTTTATGATGTTGGGTCAGGTTTTTAAAAAACCTCAAAGGGGACGAGTTTTTAAAGAAGCTCTCTTTAGAGAACTAGATGAACTAGGTCTTAAGTCTTTAGGCATTATCATGTTCATTTCCTTTTTTATAGGAGGTGTTATTGCGCTCCAAACAGCATTAAACATAAAAAACCCTTTTATACCTCAGTATTTAATTGGTTTTGCAACCAAACGATCCGTTATCTTAGAATTTGCGCCAACATTTTGTTCAATTATATTGGCTGGTAAAGTAGGTTCGTATATTACTTCTAGTATTGGAACTATGAGAGTAACGGAGCAGATAGATGCTTTAGAAGTAATGGGAATTAATTCACTCAATCATTTAGTTTTTCCTAAAGTTTTAGCAACAGTTTTCTTTTACCCTTTCTTAATCATCTTAGCGATGTTTCTAGGAATTTTAGGAGGATGGGTAGCTGGGTATACTTCAGGAATGTTTTCTGTTATAGATTACCTACAAGGAGTGCAACTTGAGTTTGATCCTTTTCTTGTAAGGTATGCAATTATTAAAACGTTGGTCTTTGCTTTTTTAATAGCGACAGTGCCATCATATCATGGGTATTACGTAAAAGGAGGTTCTATTGCTGTAGGTAAAGCCAGTACACAATCTGTAGTCTGGACCATTATATTAATTGTAATCGCTAACTATTTTCTAACTCAAATGTTGTTGACATAATGATTGTAGTAAAAGATTTACATAAAGGCTTTGGAGATGTCCAAGTATTGAAAGGGATTTCAACTTCTTTTGAACCTGGAAAAACAAGTTTAATTATAGGTCAAAGTGGATCTGGAAAAACAGTTTTTTTAAAATCGCTAATTGGATTGCATACTCCAGAAAGTGGAACAATTTCTTTTGATGGTAGAATTAACACCAAGTTTACTACAGAAGAAAAAAGACAATGGAGACAGGAAATTGGAATGGTTTTTCAAGGGAGTGCCTTGTTTGATTCTCAAACAGTGGAAGAAAACGTAATGTTTCCGCTTAAAATGTTTACGAAACAGCCCGAAGAAGAAATGCTTGAGCGAGTAAATTTTGTGCTTAAGAGAGTAGATTTAGAAAACTCAAATTATAAATTTCCAGCTGAACTTTCAGGAGGGATGCAAAAAAGAGTTGCAATCGCTAGGGCAATAGTAATGAACCCTAAATATTTGTTTTGTGATGAGCCTAACTCTGGTCTAGATCCGAATACTGCGATACTTATTGATGATTTGATTCAGGAAATTACAGATGAATACCAAATAACGACAGTTATTAATACACATGATATGAATTCTGTGATGCAGATTGGAGAAAAAATTGTGTTTTTAAAAGATGGAGTGAAAGCTTGGGAAGGAAGCAATAAAGAAATCTTTAAAACTGATAATGAGGCAGTTGTTAAATTTGTATATAGTTCCGAATTATTCAAAAAAGTAAGGCTTGCATATTTAAATGAAACTAAGTAAAAATTTAGTTTGAAAATTAAATTATTGCTTTTATATTTGCACCCGCTAAGGAAATGATGACCTGGTAGCTCAGTTGGTAGAGCATCTCCCTTTTAAGGAGAGGGTCCTGGGTTCGAGCCCCAGCCCGGTCACTTCTAAAAACTCTAAACTTTTGTTTAGAGTTTTTTGTTTTTTGTATATTCCCTTTCTAAATAAAGTCATTTTTAATTTAATTCTATGGAGGACAATTCGATAAAAGATGAATCTGTTGAGCAATCAAAACATGATGTTCAAAAAGATGCCAAAGGTCTTTGGGAAAGTATTAAAAAGTTTTTAGTTGAATTACTCGATTTCCGTGATGATACTGATCGCCCAGCAACGATAGAAGCAATTAAAGCAGATATTCCTTTTAAAGGAGCGACTGCTTGGATTTTGATTTTCGCTGTATTTGTAGCATCCATTGGATTAAATGCAAATTCGACAGCAGTAGTTATTGGAGCGATGCTTATTTCTCCTTTAATGGGTCCAATTTTAGGAATAGGGATGTCGTTTGCTATTAACGATATAGATACATTTAAAAAATCGTTGATCAATTTGGCAACAATGATTGTGCTAAGTTTATTTGCCTCTTTTTTATTCTTTTACCTATTTCCTTTAAGTGAAGATACTTCTGAATTATTAGGACGAACAAAACCAGATATCCGTGATGTATTAATTGCCTTTTTTGGTGGATTAGCACTAATGGTTGCAAGAACAAAGAAAGGAACTGTTGCTTCCGTAATTTTTGGAGTAGCAATCGCTACGGCTTTAATGCCTCCACTTTGTACAGCTGGTTATGGTTTGGCAGAAGGTAATTTTGTTTATTTCTCTCAAGCGATGTATTTGTTTACCATTAATGCAATTTTTATCGCCTTAGCCACATTTATGGTATTGAAATTGCTGAATTTTCCAATGCATAAATATGCAAATTCAGCTAAGAGAAAACGATACAAAACAATTGCTGCTGTTGTTGGAGTCGTTGTAATGATTCCTGCTATTTATACATTTATTAATGTTTATAAGGACAACAAAATTGACAATCAAATAACAGCGTTTGTAAAGAATGAAATCAAGTCTAATGATTTCTATTTATTGATGGAAGATGAGTACTATCCAAAAACAAAAACACTAGAATTGAAGTTTTTTAATGAAGTTGGTGAAGCCGAAAAGAACTCATTAGAAAATAGATTAATTAGTGATCCAAGATATACAGATTTAACCAATATAAAATTGAAAATTAAAGGGAGTGATACTAAGAGTTTCGATTTAATAACAACTGCTTATCAAGAGAAAAGAGATGAACTAAAAGAAAGTAAAAATGTTATTGAAGGTCTGCAAAATAAGATTAGAAGTTTAGAAGAAACCATTACTTCATTGAATAATCGAATTGAACAAGATGCTTTAAATAAAAATCAAAAGGTGGTTGCCTTTAGTAGAATTGCTAAAGATGTAAAAATAAGATATGGTGAAATTCAAAGAATAGATTTTGCCAATGTATTATCATCTAAAGACTTTATTAAAATAGATACAATTCCACAAGTTAGTATTCAATGGAATTCTAATGTAGCTGATAGTATTATTTCTCTTAAAGAAATTGAATTGAGAAATTGGCTTCAAATAGAAATGAAGCTCGATACATTGTTTATTAAAAGAGAGAGGTAAAATCTTAGATTATAACATTATACAAACTCATCACCGAATGTGTTCTTGACATCAGATACAATTTGTTTGATGTCTTGCTCGTCTTTCTTAGGACAGATTAGTAAAACATCGTCTTTTTCTACAACAATGTAATCTTTTAGACCTTGTATTACAACTCGTTTTCCAGATTGAGTACGAATCATATTTCCGTTAGCGTCTCTGAAAATAGTTTCAGAGCCCACTGTAGCATTTTGGTTTTCGTCTTTTTCTAACTTGTTGTACAACGAACCCCAAGTACCTAAATCGTTCCAGCCAAAATCTACTGGCAAAACATGTACATTAGAAGCTTTCTCCATGATGCCGAAGTCAATTGAGATATTCTCAGCCTGTTGGTAATTATATTGAATGAATGAAGATTCTTTTTCAGTATTGTAGGTCTCAATAACATTAAACAGGGTTAACATCTCTGGAAGCGACGATTCAAAAGCATTGATAATACTTTTTGCAGACCAAACAAAGATTCCAGCATTCCATAGATAATCACCACTTTCTATAAACTTTTCTGCAGTTTCTAAATTTGGTTTTTCGGTGAAGTTCTTTACTTTTTTAATTTCATCATTAGATTGGTCGAACTGAATATATCCGTAACCTGTATTCGGTGAACTAGGTTGAATTCCTAAAGTCATTAAAATATCTTGTTTCGTACATGCTTTGAATGAAGTTTCAATATTTCTAGAAAACTCATCTTCATTATCAATCCAATGATCAGATGGAGCTATGAGCATTACGGCATCTGGATTTTGATCGTATACTTTTAACGCAGCATACAAAATACACGGAGCTGTATTCCTCATTGTTGGTTCTAGCAACAATTGATTTTTGGTTGTTTTTGGAAGTTGTTTTAAAACCAAATCTTCATATCGCTCATTAGTAGCGATTAATATATTTTTTGAAGGAACAATGTCATTAATTCGGTCAAAGGTTCTTTGAATCAAAGATTGCCCTTTCCCTAGCATGTCATGAAACTGTTTTGGAAATTCTTGTGTACTCACTGGCCAAAATCGAGTTCCAACTCCACCTGCCATAATTACTGCATAATAATTAGCGTCCTTCATAAATAATAACTTCTGCGTTTTGGTTAAAAAGATACAAACGCTTGGTGTCTAGCTGTAAGCATTCATATCTGGTTTTTCTTTTATTCCCTCTTTTGTATTGCTTGTTTTTAAAGATAAAAACAGCATTTAATGGAACGTCAAAGATAAAACTCTTTCCGGTTTCTGACTTATTTTCTTTTAAAGCTAACGATAATTTTACATCACTGTCTGTACTAGCCTTTGGGTTCTTTAAATAATGGGCTAAAGGAGCTAGAATTTGACTAGGATATATCTCAGGATTCAAAAAAGGCAACATTAAATGTTGAAACGTTTGTTTCCATTCAATTCCATGTGGTCTTGTTCTTCCGTATTTTTGAAAAGTAACATGATGCGCTATTTCATGAATCAAGGTTAATAAGAACTGATAAGGGTTGAGGTTGTTGTTTATAGTAATTTGAAATTTTCCATTGGGAAGTTTCCTGAAATCACCATGTTTTGTTTGTCGTTGATTCACAATCTTCAAATTGATGTTGTGCTCGTTAATTAGTAATTGAACACCATCAATTGCTTGTTCTGAAATATATTGATGAAAATTACTTGTCAAACCAGTTTGCTATTCTTTTGTAGTTAGAAATTATGAGATAACCAATTAGAATATAAATTCCTGATTCCGTAATTTCAAAATAATCGTGCCTGAAAACTTGGCTATCATTTAGAAACTGTGGTTCAACGGAATACTTAAATGCATAAAAACAATTTGTAATAAAATTTGGAAGTCCCCAAACAATCATTAATAAGCCAAAAATGATAAATGTAATTTTTAATATTTCATTTGATGTGAGATTCCCAAAATTTACTTTTTGGTCTTTAAAACCTTTTTCAATTTTCAAAAATTTGATCAGTTTATCAGATTGAACAAAAATTAGATAATACATTAAAATGGGTAATAAAGTAGAAATGACCATCCAAATAGAAGAGATGTTCAAAAACTCATGTCCATAAACAAAATAACGAATATTGCCGCTGATAAGGAAAATAGCTTCAATAGTAAAGAAAATAGCAATGAGTTTTAGGGCAAGTCTAAATAGATCTTTTACTTCCATAACAAATAATTAAGGAGTTGAACTAGAAACCTGCAATACTTTGCCATTGTATAACTTGTGACCAGTTGCAGCAAAATTGTAAATGTAATCTGCCATTTCAGTTGCCGTTAGCGGAGCTTGATAATTAGGAAAAGCTTCAGCTAACATTTCGGTTTGTACAGCTCCAAGTGCTAACACATTAAAAGCAATTTCTTGTTCTTTGTATTCTTCTGCTAATAATTCTGATAAGGTAATGACAGCTCCTTTTGCAGAACTGTATGCAGCCAATCCCGGAAATTTTAAACTTCCTTGAATTCCACCCATACTACTAATAGTTACCACATGACTTTTTGACTTTAAGAAAGGAATGATCAATTGAGTCAGTTCTGCTACTCCAAAAACATTCACATCATAAACCCTTTGAAAATCTTCTTTAGTCAAATCAGTAAATGGTTTGTTAATTAAAAAACCAGCATTATGAATTAAAATATCAACATTGTCCCATTCAGATTCCACAAATGTCTTTACTTTTTGTAAGTCGTTTTTTTGACAAACATCAACAGAAATTGAAGTAACGTTTTTAAGATTTAATTTTTCTAAAGGCCCTTGATTTCTTGAAAGTGCAAGAACTTGAAAATTGTTTTCAGAAAACTGTTTTGTCAACTCAAAACCAATTCCTCGACTGGTACCTGTAATAATTACTTTTTTCATGAATAATGAACACTATTTTCGAAGACCAATCTAGTCATTTTTTCATACATTTCTTCAGTAAAACTAAATCTTGTTTGATAAGCTGCAAAATTTGGTTTTACTTCAGGAACCACTTCGTTAGTCTATAGATTTTTCTCATTTTAATTTTCAAATTTTCAAATGAAAAAAATCATGTACTTTTAAACATTAAAATTTAAACAATGAAGAAACTATTCTTATTCTTAGCATTCGCTTTTTCACTTACTTTTTTATCTGCTCAAAGCACCTATATCTATTGTGGGAAACTTTTAGATACAAAGTCAGGAAAAATATTATCTAAAAAAACAATCGTTGTTTCTGGTAACAAAATTACGGATGTCATAGATGGATATGTAAAACTCAAAAGGAAAGATGCAAAACTTATTGATTTAAGAGACAAGGTAGTAATGCCAGGGTTAATTGATATGCACGTGCATATAGAGCAAGAGTTTAGTGCAAGAACAAGGTTAGAAAGATATATTTTAAATGAAGCAGATATTGCATTAAATTCAACCGTATATGCAAGAGAAACGTTGATGTCTGGATTTACTTCTGTGAGAGACCTTGGTGGAACTGGGGTGAATATTTCTGTTAAGAATGCAATCGCTTCGGGTAAAGTTGCTGGACCTAGAGTTTTTACAGCTGGAAAATCTTTGGCAACTACAGGAGGTCATGCTGATCCTACCAATGGAAGTAGTCGAAAATTAGTTGGGAATCCTGGGCCAAAAGAAGGAGTGGTGAATAGTGTAGAAGATGCTAAGAAAGCAGTGAGACAACGTTATAAAAACGGAGCAGATTGGATTAAAATTACTGCAACGGGAGGTGTGTTGAGTGTAGCGAAAAGTGGAGATAATCCTCAATTTACAATAGAAGAAATAAAAGCTATTTGTGATACAGCGAAAGATTATGGAATGTATGTAGCTGCGCATGCTCATGGAGATGAGGGAATGAGAAGAGCTATTGTTGGAGGTGTAAAGACTATAGAACATGGAACCTACATGAGCGATGCAACGATGGAGTTAATGAAAAAATACGACGCTTATTTAGTACCTACAATTACAGCCGGAAAAGAGGTAGAGGAGAAGGCAAAAATTAAAGGATTTTATCCTGCAATTGTAGTTCCTAAAGCTTTGGCAGTTGGACCGCAAATTCAAGGAACCTTTGCTAGAGCGTATAAAAAAGGTGTAGGTATTGCTTTTGGTACAGATGCAGGAGTTTTTAAACACGGAAACAGTGGAAAAGAGTTTGGGTATATGGTAGAAGTTGGTATGCCAGCTATCGAAGCCATTCAATCTGCAACCATTACGAATGCAAAAATTTTAATGATGGATAACGAGATTGGTCAGATTAAAAAAGGATTTCTTGCTGATATTATTGCTGTAGAAATGGATCCAACAAAAAACATCAAAACAATGGAGAATGTTGTGTTTGTAATGAAAAATGGAAAAGTGTATAAAAATTAAAAAGTGATATGCTCGTATGCACCAGCATCGGGCATAATAAAATTTCTAGCAACACCTAAAATATCATACATCTGAATAAAAAGAGGAGTTGCAATGCCTATTGCATCACTATCCTGGCCAATAATAAAATTACTATTAGTAGGGTCTCTAAAATGCGGAAATCCATTTAAGACAATGTTTTCGTAGAGATTGGTGTCATTAAAATCCAATTCTGAGACTCCAGCAAAAGTATTATTTAGGTCATTAAATTTTACCATAGAGCGACTCACTTTAAAATTAAATAAAGCTCCGTCTACGCGATCGGCAACAAATTCAATATTGTTGTTTCCATCAATAATACAGTCATAGAAGTTTGCTCCTGTTAGATCTTTTGGTTCAATAACCTCTTGCCCATTTTGATCTGTTGTTGAAAAGAAGTTGTTGACAAGCACTGTGGGTAATGATCTTATCCCATTATTCCAGTAATTTGCAAAAGTACCATATGAAAAAGTATAATCCCCGCCACCAATACAAGCCAGCGACGCTTCTCCAGCACTTCCAATCACCAAGTTAAAACCTGATACAGCAGCTTGTCTGGCCAGAATTCCAAAGTTGGAATGATTGTAAATTTCAGTATTTTGAATAAGTGAGGTAGTTGTATTGCTATCTATTAATAATCCTATTATCCCATTTTTAATAATAGTATGATTAATACTATTGTTTTTGCTGCCTTCACGAAGCCATATGGCTCCCCATTGACCTGGTGCTTTATCAAAAGCATGCTCTAATCTATCTCCTTCAAATATTACTTTTTCATTTAAAGAACCGTTTACATTCAATGTGGCATCTGTGTCAACAATTAAACCTGAATTATCGTGAAAATGAATTCTAGCACCAGCATCGACTACCAGTGTTTTATTGGCAGGAACAGTAGCATATCCGTAAATGACATAAGGTTTGTCATCGGTAAAATTTAATTCAGCATCGGTTAAAAAACGTCCTTTAATTGTGGTAGGTTGCCCATCGAGACTCAAAGAATCTATTTTCATGGTGATAGGATTTTTCCCAGGAAATATAAAATGTGCGTTTTGTACCAAGGTTACCAGATCTACGTCTTGTTGATTGGTCCCTGTATCAAATAAAATCCGATCTAAATACAAAGGGTCAGTAAGTGAGGCTACATCAATTGTAGTTTCTACGAAAATAAATATGCTGTCCTTGGCAAGAATATCAATATTTTGAAAATCTTTTCCAGGAATACCATCAACATTCAATCGGTAATTAGAATTAGTACCGTTTTCCAACGCGATACTTGGTATGGTAATATCTTTATTACTTCTGTTATAAACTTTTAAATTATAAGTGGCAGAACCAATATTGGTGAAAATAGTGTCTAAATAAACGGTATCTCTAGAAAACTCTAGTTGACCAAAATTTGGGATGGTACTAAAGTCTTTTCGACAAGAAGTAGTTGAAATGGCAAGTACAATAAAGAAAAGAAAAACTAAATTTCTCATTCATCAAATTTCTATAAAAGTATAACTTTTAAATGATTTGATTATTGTTGTTTTACCAATTCAATTTCGAAGAGTTTGCTCCAATTTTTACCAGTAACAAACAGACGATTGTTTTCAGCATCGTAAGCAATACCATTCAAAACATCATCGTCTTCTAGTTTTTGAGATTTTAAAACATCGTCTCTTAGCCCATTTAAACTAGCTAGACCTTCAACAACACCAGTTAAAGGATTGATAATAACAATAGCAGATCGTATCGGTTTGTCAGTAATCCATCTATTGGCATAAATTTTACCATTAATATATTCTAGCTCATTTAATCTGTTAATTTCACCTTTGTTGTAGTAAGCTTGAATATGACGTTTCTCTTTTTGAGTTTCAGGGTCTAAAAACCAAATCTTAGAAGTCCCATCAGATTTAATCAATTCAGTTTCTGAATGTGTGAATCCCCAACCTTGTTTACTTTTATTATAAGGAAACTCTTTTTCCATTGAAAGCGTTTCTAAATTGTAGACAAAGCCTTTATGTGATTGCCAGGTTAAAAAGTAAATTTTATCATTAAAAATGGTCATTCCTTCTCCAAAATAACGATCATCAATATCTGTTTTTTGCAAAACCTTTCCAGTTTTTATTTCAACTTTCCGAATACTCGATTCACCTCTTCTACCTGTACTCTCATATAAGAATCCATTGTAATATTCAAGACCTTGAGTATACGCTTTTGAATCGTGTGGATATGTGTTTACAATTTTATATGTATAAATATCAGGAGCTACGTTGGAAAGAATTTCTATAGAGTTGTTTATTCTTTTGCTTTTTCCTTCTCCATATTTTACCATAGCAGAGACCAAGTACTTACCAACTCCGTAATTTTTAGTGTCTAAAGTGAAGGCAGTGTTTTCTGATGAAACTTCTTTTCCATTCACAAAAAAAGTAACTTTTTCAAAAGGGTTGTTGTTTTCTTCTGTTAAACTCACAGCAACTTTATCATTCAAGGTTGCCTTTTTCTGCACCTTAATTGCAAATTTATAATCAGCCTCGCAAGAAGCTAACGTAATGACTGTCAGTAGAAAAAGAGAAATTTTATAGATAGGTTTCATTCAGGTTATTTTTATACAAATAAAACAATTTATTTGTTTGTAAATTCAAAAATATGGTTAAATTTGCAAGCTCAAAAGGCAAAACTATTGCTTTTTGAATAATTAAGAGAAAGTCTTACCACCTTTGTTCTTAAAACAACAAGTAAAATAAAATATTTTAAAAGATATAAAAATGAAAAAAGGTATACATCCAGAAAATTACAGAATGGTAGCATTTAAGGATATGTCTAATAATGACGTGTTTTTAACCCGTTCTACAGCCAACACAAAAGAAACTCTAGAAGTTGAAGGTGTTGAGTATCCTTTAATAAAATTGGAGATTTCAAGAACATCTCACCCATTTTATACAGGTAAGTCTAAATTAGTAGATACGGCAGGACGTATTGATAAGTTTAAAACGAAATACGCAAAATTCAAAAAGTAATTTTGTAGTACATCATATTAAAAAGCCTCGACATTGTCGAGGCTTTTTTTTGTTTCATTATTTCAATCAAATTCCATTAGGGACAAACGAAGGTGTATAATTGTAATTTTTAGAGGTTATCTTTTTGATGTTCTTCCCATCTGAGTCCATGATGTAGATGTGTTGATTGTTCTTCTTGTTTCCTCTTTCAAAAACAATTTTTTTGTCATCTGAAGACCATTTTGGTCGGATATCCATTAAAGGATGGCTTGTAAGTCTTTTTGTTGTGTTGTTTTCTAGGTTGAGAATATAGATGTCGAGGTTATTATCTTTCTCTCCGTAATAAAGGATTTGCTTTTGATTGTTAGATAATTGAGGAGCGTATTTATCTCCTTTGTCTCTGGTGATGATTTGATTGTTAGAACCATCTGGAAGTATTTTAGCAATCTGATAAACGCCATTTATTTTTGTTGAATAATAGATGAATCCATCGTTCCCCCAAGACGACATGGTATTTGTTCGCTTGCCTTTGGTGATTTTTTTAAGATCTTTTCCATTTTTCTTCATCACATACAAATCGCTATTTCCACCTCTTCCAGAAACAAAGGTGATTAGCTTTCCATCTGGAGACCAACTAGGATTATACTCTGCAGCACTTTCATTTGTTAATTGTGTAAATGAATTCTTTTTGATGTCCATCAACCAAATTTTCCACCAGCCAACTCTTTCTGAAGTAAATACAATGTAATTTCCATCAGGAGAAATCATCGGACTACTATCTTTTCTAGGGTGATTGGTGATAGGTTTAATTTTACCTTGTGTATCTATTAAGAATAGATTGTCAGAATTATTGATTTGCTTGGTAAAAAGAATCTCGTAGGTTTGAGCATAACCATTCATTGAGATGCTTAGGAGTAATATAAAGGTTGTTCTATAGAATGCTTTCATCAATATCTTTTTAGAAAATAAGTTCCTTCAAAACTAAAGGATGCCATTCAAACTATAAACAGCATTGTGTTCTGTTGTTTATTTTGTGATGGATGGTTAAGTTTACATTCACAAGGCTCCCGCACGAATCTTTTCGTGTGGTAAAAAAACTACAAGATGATGAGAAGACCCCACACGATGTAATCGTGCGGTAGCTTGGAAGCTCTTGCTGATGAATATTCAGAATTTTCTAAAAAATGGTTAGAACATGCCAAATCTGTAGAATCTGATTTTGAAACTATTTTTAAATATGTTACAGAAAATTTAGGTTTTGAATTTGATTGGCAAGAATATTATAAAAGAATTAAACAGTGAAAACTGCTTATAGTGCTCATAACTGAAAAACCCCAATAGGTTTAGATATTGGGGTTTTCATTTAGAAACGAATCAACGTTTTATATTTACGCTTCCATATAATCCTCAATCGGGTTACAAGAACAGATTAAGTTTCTATCACCATAGGCTTCATCAACACGTCTCACACTTGGCCAGAACTTGTTATCAAAAACATAGTCTAATGGAAATGCTGCTTCCTGTCTAGAATATGGAAAATCCCATTCGTCAGCAGTAACCATTGCCATAGTATGAGGTGCATTCTTCAATGGGTTATTTGGTTCTTCTTTTGTTGCAAAAGCAACTTCTTTACGAATAGAAATCATGGCTTCACAAAAACGATCTAGTTCAGCTTTGTTTTCTGATTCAGTAGGTTCTATCATCATGGTTCCAGCTACAGGAAATGATACCGTAGGAGCGTGGAATCCGTAATCCATTAAACGTTTTGCAATGTCTACCACTTCAATTCCGTTTTCTTTAAAATCACGACAGTCGATAATCATCTCATGTGCCGCTCTTCCCATTTCACCAGAATACAATGTTTCATAATGTCCATGTAAACGCTCTTTGATATAGTTTGCGTTTAAGATGGCCAATTTTGTAGAATCGGTAACACCCTCTGCGCCCAACATGGTAATATATCCATAAGAAATCAAACAAGCCAATGCACTTCCCCAAGGAGCTGCAGAAATTGCTGTAATGGCATTTTCTCCACCAGTTGGAATAACAGGGTTGCTTGGTAAAAACGGAACCAATTGTGGAGCTACACAAATAGGCCCAACTCCAGGTCCACCACCACCGTGAGGGATGGCAAATGTTTTATGTAAGTTTAAGTGACACACATCAGCTCCAATAGTAGCAGGATTTGTCAATCCAACTTGAGCATTCATGTTTGCACCGTCCATATAAACCTGTCCGCCGTTATCATGAATGATCTGTGTAATTTCTTTAATCGCACTTTCGTAAACTCCGTGAGTAGATGGATAGGTTACCATTAATGCGGCTAAGTTGTCTTTATGTTGAATCGCTTTCGCTCTTAAATCTTCAACATCTATATTTCCGTTCTCGGCGGTTTTGGTTACAATCACTTTCATTCCCGCCATCACAGCAGAAGCAGGATTTGTTCCGTGAGCAGAAGCAGGAATCAAACAGATATTTCTATGATGATCTCCGTTGCTTTGATGATAAGCTCTAATGGTCATCAATCCAGCAAACTCACCTTGTGCACCAGAATTTGGTTGTAACGATGTACCTGCGAAACCAGTAATGACATTCAACTGATCTTCTAATTTTTTCAATACTTCTTGATATCCTTGTGCTTGATTTAAAGGAACAAACGGATGGATATTACCCCAGTTAGCCATACTTAATGGTAACATTTCAGAAGCTGCATTTAGCTTCATGGTACAAGAACCTAAAGAGATCATTGAATGATTCAAGGCTAAATCTTTACGCTCTAGTTTTTTGATATAACGCATCATTTCAGTTTCTGACTGATATGAATTGAATACTTCATTGTCTAAGAAAGATGAATTTCTTTTTGCTAGATCAGGAATCACATCGGCTTCAACAAATTCAGTTACTCCTGTAGCATCTATATTAAAGGCTTGCGCAAATGTGTTTACGATTGCATTTATTTCTTTCAATCCAACCGTTTCGTTTACAGAAATAGAAACCGTGTCATTATCAATATAGTTGAAGTTGATACTATTTGCTTCGGCTACTGGTTTTAAGACATTGGCTTCAACTTTTACAGTAAGCGTATCGAAGTAATGTGAATTGGTTTGTTCGAAACCAATATCAGTCAATGCTTTTGCTAATGTAGTTGTACTTCTGTGAACGCTATCAGCAATAAATTGTACTCCATCCTTTCCGTGATATACAGCATACATTCCAGCCATCACAGCTAACAATACTTGTGCAGTACAAATATTAGAGGTTGCTTTTTCACGCTTAATATGTTGTTCTCGAGTTTGTAATGCCATACGTAAAGCACGACCGCCATCTCTATCTTTAGTCACTCCAATAATTCTTCCTGGAATACTTCTTTTGTATGCTTCTTTGGTTGCAAAATAACCTGCATGAGGTCCACCATAACCTAAAGGAATTCCAAAACGTTGTGTAGTACCTACGACAATGTCAGCACCAAACTCAGCAGGAGCTTTTAACTTTACAAGTGATAAAATATCAGCAGCAACAGCCACTTTAATATTGTTTGCATTTGCTTTTCCTACGAAATCTGTATAATCGTATACCTGACCATGTTTTCCAGGGTACTGTACAATGGCGCCAAAAAACTCTTCAGAGAAGTCAAATTCTTTATGATCGCCAACCACTAACTCTATTCCAATTGGAATAGCTCTTGTTTGTAATACGGATAAGTTTTGAGGTAAAATTTCTTCAGAAACAAAGAATTTGTTAACGTTCGCTTTCTTTTGCGCTCTTTCTCTTACGTCAAACAATAATGCCATCGCTTCCGCAGCAGCAGTCGATTCATCCAACAAAGAAGCGTTTGCTAGTTCCATTCCTGTTAAATCACAAACCATGGTTTGGTAGTTTAACAAGGCTTCTAACCTTCCTTGTGCAATTTCAGCTTGATAAGGAGTATACGCAGTATACCAACCGGCGTTTTCTAAAATATTTCTTTTGATAACACTTGGTAAAATACCTTCGTGATATCCTAAACCGATGTAACTTTTAAAGACTTTATTCTTTTTAGAAAGTTCTTCGATATGATTTAAGTATTCATATTCGCTCATTGGAGCATCTAACTGTAACGATTCAAATAAACGAATATCGTTAGGAACAGTTTCATCGATTAACTGTTCTAAGTTATCAACCTTAATGGTTTCAAGCATTTGCTTTTGCTCATTTTCATTCGGGCCGATATGTCTTCTTTGAAATGAATTTGTGTTCATCAATACATGGTTTAATTTGCGTACCAAAAATAATGAAAAATTGATAGTAATTCGCGTCCATTTTAGTTAAAAACTAATGAAATATTGCGCTTGCTTTTTTCAAAAGAAAGATTGCTTATTTTTGTGGTATGAGTTTTCTTAAAATCCTTCTTAATTTTTATATCAATGCAAGTATTCATGTGGCTTTAGCTGTTTACAGTATGGTTCGTGTCACTGAAATTTATTTTGATTTTCCCTACAATGAAAACTTAGATTATTTTATTTTTTTTGCAACCATTACAGCATACAACTTTATTAAGTATGCCGGTGTAGCCAAATTCTACCACATGAGTTTGACAAAAAGCATGAGATTAATTCAGATTTTTTCTTTTGTTTGTTTTTGTCTGTTATGCTATTATGCATGGCTATTGCCTTTTGAAACGCTCTTATATTTTTCGCCTTTCGGATTGTTAACCATATTGTATATCATTCCATTTTTAGGAGGATTTCAAAAGAACTTACGTAAAATCAGCTATTTAAAAATATTTGTGGTTGCTGGTGTTTGGGCAGGAGTTACTGCAACGATTCCGCAATTGGCTGTAGAGTATGAGATTGATACTACTTTGATTTTAGGTTTTGTGCAAAGACTACTCTTTGTTTTAGCATTGATTCTCCCTTTCGAAATAAGAGACATGCAATTAGATTTTGAGGATGTAAAAACCTTGCCTCAAAAAATTGGTGTTGAGCAAACTAAAAAAGTCGGATTGGTGTTGTTGCTTTTTGTATTGACAATAGAGTTTCTAATCACAGACTCTGTCATCAACAAAAATGTTTTTCTAGGTGTTTGTTTTGCATTGCTCTTCTTTTTAATGCGATCTAAAAAAACTCAATCGAAATACTACAGTGCTTTTTGGGTAGAATCACTACCTATTTTATGGTGGTTAATCCTTCTTTTTAGTCATCAATAAAAACATCGTTTTAGTAGCTGTCAAATTTAAAAACAACTCTTTAGTTTAAAGAAAACGTTTTAGTAAATAATGTATTTAAAAGAAAGTTTTTAGGTTGCTATTTTGTAAGTTTATAGCTTCCAAAACAAGGACATGATTCAGACGAAAAGAAACTTTGTATTCGATTTTGATAGTACGCTCACCAAGGTAGAGGCACTAGATGTGTTAGCGGAAATTACACTTGTAAACAATCCTAAGAAAAAGGAAATAATCGATGAGATTATTGAAATTACCAACCTAGGAATTGATGGAAAGATATCCTTTACAGAATCTTTAGAGCGTAGAATAAAATTACTAAAAGCTAATAAGTCTGACTTGCCTGTCTTAATCGATGAACTTCGAAAGAAAGTTTCATTGTCGATTGAAAGAAATAAAGAATTTTTTGAAAAGTTTTCTGAAGATATTTACGTGATTTCCTGTGGGTTCAAAGAATTTATAGATGACATTGTAAAGGATTATAACATTCCAACAGAACGAGTGTATGCTAATACATTTGAGTTTGATGAAGATGATGCTATTGTTGGTTTTGATAGTGATAATGTCTTGTCAACACACAATGGAAAAATTCAATGTTTGAAAGACTTAAATTTAGATGGTGAAATTCAGGTAATAGGAGATGGTTACAGTGATTATGTGACCAAAGAAGCTGGAGTAGCAGATACCTTTTTCGCTTATACAGAAAATGTGTCAAGAGAAAAAACCATTGAAAATGCGGATCATATTACACCGAATTTTGATGAGTTTTTATATGTAAATAAATTACCGAGAAACATTTCTTATCCTAAAAATAGAATTAAAATTCTATTGCTTGAGAATGTACATCCTGATGCTTTTAAGAAATTGTCTACGGATGGATTTACAGTAGAAACTGTTGCTACAAGTTTACCTGAAGACGAATTAATAGAACGATTAAAAGGTGTTCATGTTCTTGGAATTCGTTCTAAAACTCAGGTGACAAAAAGAGTGGTGGAGTCGGCAAAAAAATTAATGGCAGTAGGAGCTTTTTGTATCGGTACAAAACAAATCGATTTGGAGGCCTGTAAAGAAAATGGAATTACTGTTTTTAATGCCCCATATAGTAATACACGTTCTGTCGTTGAATTAGCAATTGGAGAAATTATCATGTTAATGCGTTCTGTCTTTCAGCGAAGTACAGAATTACACAGCGGACAATGGAATAAAACAGCTCAAGGTTCTCGTGAAGTTCGTGGGAAAAAGTTAGGAATTGTTGGATATGGAAATATAGGTAAACAATTATCCATCTTAGCGGAGTCTTTAGGAATGGATGTATACTATTATGATGTTGAAGATAAGTTAGCCTTAGGAAATGCAACAAGAATTGAAAGATTAGAGGATTTGTTAGCCATTGCAGATGTGGTTACGTTACATATTGATGACAATGCGGCAAACAAAAACTTTATAGGGAAAGAAGAATTAGATCAGATGAAAGATGGCGCCTACCTAGTGAATCTTTCTCGTGGATTTGTCGTTGATATTCAAGCATTAAAACAAGCATTAGAATCTGGTCGATTGGCAGGGGCAGCTGTAGATGTATATCCGCAGGAACCTAGAGCTAATGGAGCTTACGAGACCGAATTAAGAGGCTTGGATAATGTCATTCTAACACCACACGTTGGTGGAAGTACAGAAGAAGCGCAAAGAGATATTGCTGATTTTGTTCCTGGAAAAATCATGGCCTATATCAACTCTGGAAATACCGTTGATGCAGTGAATTTCCCGAACATCAGATTGCCAAGACAAACCAATGCCCACCGTTTTTTACATATTCATAAAAACGTACCTGGAGTAATGGCAAGCATTAATAGAGTTTTGGCTGAGTTCGAATTAAACATTACAGGACAATATTTATCCACCGATGCAAAGGTTGGATATGTAATCACAGACATCAACAAAGAGTACAACAAGAAGGTGATTAAAGCTTTGAAAGGAGTTGAGGGGACAATCCGTTTCAGAGTATTATATTAAAATTTAAATCCTATTCCAATACTTGCCATATCAATCTTGTGACTCGTGTTAAAAGGCCCAGAATAATGATCATTGAGTTGATACGTATATCTAAGCATTCCATAGAGTTTGTCCGAGAAATCGGATCTTAAACCGGCACTCAAACCAATAGAAAAATCCTTCACGAATCTAGCATTCTTATCTGACACATATCCTAGTTGAGGCCCCAATAAAAAGCTTGTTTTATCAGAAAATCGATATTTATACAATACTGGTAATTGAAAATAGCTTGTTCCATTGAGATTACTGTAGGTCAATTCTGAGTATATGCTGGATCTATTGGAGAAAGAGAATTCAGACCCAAATCCAATATAATAATTGTTTCCGGTATTAAATCCTTGATCTATCAAATCTCCTTGAACTGCTACATTTTGTAAACCACCAACTATAGAAAACTTAGTTTTTTGTGCATTGATTGAGATCGTAAAACTTAAAGCGATAAGAATAAAAAAGTATTTTTTCATAATGTAAAATTTTTGTTGCACCGAAATATATAAATTAGACGTAAAAAGGTATTTACATTTAACCATCTTTAACGATAAACTGTCAATTGTTAACATAAATTATCATAAAGATGAATCTTGATTATATAATGTGAAATAGAAGATATTGGGTTATGTTCATGTTAAAATAAACCTATTTGGGTTAATTTTATCTGTATTTTTACAATATAAATAAATAAGTATACCATTTTCATACTATTTTTACTTGATGACACACCAAAACTCATTAACCTACGCTAAGCAATTAGATCAAGAAGATACAATATCTTATTTACGCCAAGAGTTCCATATTCCTAAAGACAAAAATGGAAATGAATGGATTTATTTCACAGGAAACTCTTTGGGATTGCAACCTAAAACCACGCAGAAATACATTCAGCAAGAATTAGACGATTGGGCTAATTATGGAGTTGAAGGTCATTTTGAAGCGAAAAATCCTTGGATGCCCTATCATGAGTTTCTAACAGAAGCCATGGCTAATATCGTAGGAGCAAAACCTATTGAAGTCGTTGTGATGAATACTTTGACAACCAATCTTCATATGTTGATGGTGTCGTTTTATCAACCAACAAAAAAGAAATACAAAATTGTCATTGAAAGTGATGCATTTCCTTCCGATCGATATGCGGTACAATCACAATTAAAGTTTCACGGCTTTGATGCTGATGAAGCTTTGGTAGAATGGAAACCGAGAGCAGGAGAAGAATTGCTGCGAATGGAAGATTTAGAAACCATTTTAGAAGAACAAGGCGATGAAATTGCTTTACTGATGATTGGAGGTGTCAATTATTACACCGGACAATATTTAGATATTAAAAAGATTGCCGAATTAGGACATGCAAAAGATTGTATGGTAGGAATTGATTTGGCACACGGTGCTGGAAACATTCAGCCAAATTTACATGAGAGTGGTGTCGATTTTGCAGCTTGGTGTACTTATAAATACTTAAACTCTGGACCAGGAAGTTTGGCAGGGTTATTTGTGCATGAAAAGCATGCAAACAATAGAGATTTACCACGTTTTGCTGGATGGTGGAATCATAACAAAGAAACACGGTTCAATATGCGTCAGCCTTTTGATGTGATACCTGGAGCCGAAGGATGGCAGTTGAGTAATCCGCCGATTCTATCCATGGCAGCAATCAAAGCATCGTTAGATATGTTTGCAGAAGTTGGAATGGATTCTTTACGAGAAAAATCAGAGAAGCTGACAGGATACTTTGAGTATTTGATCAATGAAATTGATTCAGAAGCTATTAAAATTATCACACCAAGCAATCCAAAAGAAAGAGGATGTCAATTGTCTGTTCAAGTCAAAAGTGCAGATAAGAACCTACATAAAAAACTAACAGAAAATAATATCATTACCGATTGGAGAGAGCCTGATGTCATTCGTTGTGCTCCCGTACCATTGTATAATAGTTTTGAAGATGTGTATCGAATGGTAGAGGTGTTAAAGAGTTTATTGTAAATGAAACAAAGAGAAAACATACTAATCATCGGAGCAGGACTATGTGGCTCTTTATTAGCATTACGCCTTGCACAGAGAGGATATCAAGTTGAGGTGTATGAAAGTCGCCCTGACTTACGAACCACAGATATTTCTGCTGGAAGATCTATCAATTTAGCATTGTCAGATCGTGGATTAAAAGCCTTGCAATTAGCTGGAGTAGAAGAGAAAGCAAGAGAAATTTGTATTCCAATGAGAGGGCGTCTAATGCACGACACCGAAGGGAATACGTTTGAATCAAACTACTCAGGAAGAGAAGGAGAGTACATCAATTCTATTTCACGAGGAGATTTGAACGGTATTTTGTTAACGGAAGCAGAAAAGCATGAGAATGTCAATATTCATTTTAATAATAAATGTTTAGGCGTTGACATCGAAAATAAAAAGGCAACGTTCGAATCTTATAAAAATAAAGAACAATTTACCATAGAAGCCGATGTTATTTTTGGAACTGACGGAGCTGGTTCTTCTTTGCGAAAGAGTTATGAAGAACAGTATGCAGAATTCAAAGTGTCTCAAGAATTTTTGACTCACGGTTACAAAGAATTAGAGATTCCTGCTGCAAAGGGAAATCATCAAATCAGTAAAGATCATTTGCATATTTGGCCGCGTGGCGATTATATGTTGATTGCTCTGCCAAACATGGATGGAAGTTTTACAGTAACACTATTTTTAAGTTATTCAGATGGCAAATACAACTTCAACAATCTAATAACAGAAGAGAATATTAAAGAGTTTTTTGAAAGTCAATTTCCAGATGCGTTGGAATTGATTCCAAATATTCTAGAAGAATTTGAAAACAACCCAACAGGAAAATTAGGAACAGTAAAATGTTCACCCTGGTCGTATAAAGAACATACATTGTTAATGGGAGATGGAGCACACGCTATTGTTCCGTTTTACGGACAAGGAATGAATGCTTCTTTTGAAGATGTAGTTGTCTTTGATGATGTCTTAAATGAATATGAAGGAGATTGGTCTAAAGTGTTTTCTGAATATGAAAAAAGAAGAAAACAAGATACGGATGCTATTGCCGATTTAGCAATTGACAATTACTACGAAATGAGAGATCATGTCGCAAATCCTTTGTTTAAAGAAAAGCGAAAGATAGAAATGGATTTGGAAAAGAATTTCCCAACAGAATATTTCTCTAAATACTCATTGGTTACGTTTAATTCAGCGATTGGATATTATGAAGCCATGACCAAAGGGAGAGCTCAAGACAAAGCACTATTAGGATTGGTAGAAGGACATGAGGTTTCTACTTCATTGGAGATGTCGAAAGAAGAGTTGCAAATTGTGCTAGAGAAAGTTAAAGAAGAAACAAATCGAATACTAAAATAGGTGTCAGGTCAAGCGGAGTCGAGACCTCTCGACTTCGCTCGAGGTGACAAATAGAATAAACATGACAAAATATATCGTCTTATTAAGAGGAATCAATGTATCTGGAAAAAACAAACTCCCGATGCAAGATTTAAGGGTAATGTTGTCAGGGTTAGGATATCAAAATATTGAAACCTACATTCAGAGTGGGAATATTATTTTGGAATCAGAGAAAGAAAAATCGATTCTAGAAAAAGAGATAAAAGAAGGGATTAAGTCAGAATTTGGATATGATGTTCCTGTAATTACAAGAACGATTGAAGGTTTAAAAAGAGCAATTCAAGAAAACCCTTATCCAACTGTTGACGAAAAAGTAATCGCAGTCATTTTTTTAAGTGATGTTGTTACAAAAACAACTATTGAGATAAATAAAGCGGATCACGATCAGTTTACGATTTTAAATGATGTGGTGTATATTTACTGTCCAACTGGTTTTGGAAGGAGTAAATTAACCATTAATGTTTTTGAAAAGAAACTGAATGTAATTGCAACTTCCAGGAATTGGAGAACAACAAAGAAACTATTAGAATTGGCAACTATGTAATAGTTGTCATAACAAAAGAATAAATATGTCAGACAAAGTAACACCAAGAGGAGCTTACCCACATGTAAAAGTTGTAGGCGATTTTATTTTCGTTTCAGGAACCAGTTCTCGAAGAGCAGACAATACAATTGCTGGAGTAGATATTATTGATGAAATGGGTACCAAGCGATTAAATATCGAAGAACAAACAAGAGAAGTGCTTCGAAACATTGATAAAAACTTACAGACAGTTGGGGCGAGTATTAAAGATGTGGTAGATGTTTCTACCTTCTTGGTAAATATGAATGATTTTGCAGGGTATAATAAAGCCTATGCGGAATTCTTTGATAAAGAAACAGGCCCGACAAGAACCACGGTAGCAGTACATCAATTACCGCACCCAGATTTGGTGGTGGAGATTAAGGTGACTGCGTATAAGAAGTCATAATATGGAAAAGCAATTGAAAGATAAAGCAATTGAATTTATTAAAACTTTTGAAGAAGTTTTTCATAATGATTGGAAATACACAAAGGAGATGTTAGGTGTTTATGTAGAAACAGAAGAACAAAAGACTAATGCCAAAGAAATGGGATTGGAAACGATAGAGATAATTTCTGAAAAAGGAACTTTTTTAAAACCAAATGTAGAAGATGAAGAAGAGGGCTGGGGAAATAGGGCTAAGCTTTTAGAAATTTATCGTGAGTTAAAAAAAGAGATTGGCAGATAAACAAACTTCAATGAGAAAATTCAATATCATATTCATTACTTTTTTTGTAATAACCTCTATTTCTGCTCAAAAAAAATGGGATACTCAAATTAGTTCTAAACTTCCGGGTGTTTTAATGAATCACAAAGAGTTTGTGAGCATTCCTAATTTACCTTCGAATGTTGCAAAAATGTATGAGAACATCGAGTGGGTAAAGAGGCGATACGAAAAAGTAGGTTTTCAACTAAAAACATTAGAATCTTCTACACTGCCTGTGTTGTTCGCAGAGCGAATTGTAAATGCGGAATTCAAAACAGTGCTTTTTTACTTTCATATTGACGGTCAGTCTGTGAATCCTGTAAAATGGAATCAGAAAAACCCATTTCGTCCTGTATTAAAAGAGCAAAAAGAAAATGGCCTCTGGAAAGCGATTGCATGGTCTAGCCTACAAGGAAATGTTAACGATGATTGGCGAATTTTTGCTAGAGCAGCAGCAGACGATAAAGCGCCTGTTGTCATGTTTTTATCAGCCTTAGAATTGCTACAAGAACAAGGTCAAAATCCAAAGATCAATATCAAAATCATTTTCGATTTAGAAGAAGAATATGGCTCCAAAGGATTCTTATCAACCTTAACAAAATACAAGAGCCATTACGAATCTGATTATATGATTATTATGGACGGTCCTGCACATAATAGCAATCGGCCTACACTTACTTTTGGATGTAGAGGTATTGCAACCTGTAGCATCACTACCTATGGTTCTAAATTGCCTCAACACAGTGGTCATTATGGGAATTATGTTCCGAATCCAGTTTTCCGTCTTTCTCATTTGCTTTCGAGCATGAAAGATGAAGAAGGAAGAGTATTGGTGAAAGATTACTATAAAGGAATTAAAATTGACGGAGACATTTTAAAAACATTAAATTCTGTACCAGACAATACCACGGAAATAAATAGCGGATTGCTGATTCAGAAACAAGAAGGTGTTGGAAAGAACTATCAAGGAGCCTTACAATATCCATCTCTAAACATTCGTCAGATTGAAACTTCTTGGAAAGGAGAAAAATTAAAAACAATTATTCCAGAATTTGCAACTGCAAGTATTGATGTTCGTTTGGTTGTTGAAACAGATGGTAAAAAGCAATTAGAAAAGATTAAAAAGCATATTCAAGCACAAGGCTATACAGTTTTAGACAGAGATCCTACAGATGAAGAAAGGCTCAAGTATCCTAAAATTGCTAAATTTATTGGGAATTCTGGAGTGAATGCATTTAGAACGGAATTGAACTCACCTTTTGGTCAGCAATTGAACGCTTCGTTAACAAAAGCATTTGGTAAGTCACCTGTACTCATAAGAACCATGGGAGGAACAGTGCCTATTATTCCAGCAATTAACGAATTGAAGATTCCTGCCATTATAGTACCAATGGTAAATATGGATAACAATCAACACAATCCGAATGAAAACATCCGAATCGGTAATATCCGACAAGGAATTAAAATTTGTTTGGCAATTTTGAATACTAAGTTTTGAAATGATAAAAATTAAAAACTACATCAACGGAGAGTATGTGCTTCCTGTCGCTGACAGGTGGATTGATAATTACAATCCGTCAAATGGTGAAGTCTACGGGCAAATTCCGAATTCAGGAAAAGAAGATGTGGACAAAGCCCATGAAGCAGCTGCAGAAGCATTTCCAAGTTGGTCAAATACTACGTTGGAAGAACGTTCTCAAATTTTATCAAGGATTGCGCAGTTGATCCATGATAAGTTGCCTGAATTGGCTGAAGCGGAATCGAAAGACAATGGAAAACCATTAAAACTAGCCAAAGCCATTGATATTCCGAGAGGATCAGCAAACTTTCAATTCTTTGCGAATGCCATTACTCAATTTGCTTCAGAGGCACATGAGAGCGTGGGATTAAATGCAATGAATTTTACTTTACGTCAACCCATTGGAGTCGTGGGGTGTATTTCACCTTGGAATTTACCATTATATCTATTCACATGGAAAATAGCGCCTGCCATCGCAGCAGGAAATTGTGTAGTGGCTAAACCGAGTGAGGTCACACCAATGACAGCCTATTTATTGGGAGAAATTTGCACAGAAGCAGGATTGCCGAAAGGAGTGTTGAATATCGTTCATGGATTAGGAGCAACTACTGGACAAGCCATAGTAGAACATCCAAATATCAAAGCAATCTCATTTACAGGAGGAACCGCAACAGGAGCTCGTATCGCTCGTGTGGCAGCGCCGATGTTTAAGAAGTTATCTCTTGAGTTAGGAGGAAAGAACCCGAATGTCATTTTTGCTGATTGCGATTATGAGAATATGTTACGAACCACGGTTCGTTCATCATTTGCGAATCAAGGTCAGATTTGTTTGTGTGGAAGTCGAATTTTTGTTGAACAATCAATCTATGAGCAATTCAAAAAAGACTTTGTATCAGCCGTTTCTCAAATGAAAGTAGGAAACCCGATGGATGCATCAACAAATATTGGAGCCTTGGTTTCTAAATCGCATTTAGAAAAAGTAAAATCGTATATCGACAATGCAGAAGAATATGGAGGAACAGTTTTGTGTGGAGGAAAAACGGTAACAGTTGAAGGTTCTGAAGGAGGATATTATTTACAACCAACCATTATTGAAGTAAAAGACAATCAATGTAAACTGAATCAAGAAGAAATTTTTGGACCTGTGGTAACCATTATGCCATTTGTGACTGAAAATGAAGTATTAGAAATGGCAAACGATATTTCGTACGGATTATCAGCAACTTTATGGACACAAAACCTGAATAGAACCATGAGAATGTCTAAGCAAATTCAAACAGGAATTGTTTGGGTGAATACTTGGTTGTTACGAGATTTAAGAACACCTTTTGGTGGAACAAAAGCTTCAGGAGTTGGGCGAGAAGGCGGATTTGAAGCCTTGCGTTTTTTTACAGAACCTAAGAATATTTGCATTAAATATGATTAAAATTCAAGACGAACTTTATTTTTCTTCTGACAATGAAGATATGGATTTTCAGATGATTTTTGACTTCTTAAAAGATTCCTATTGGGGAAGCTCTAGGACATTTGATGAGCAGAAACTTGCCTTTGACAATTCTATCAATTTAGGATTGTTTAAAGGAGGAAAACAGATTGCTTATACAAGGGTGATGACAGACATGGTATTTTTTGCTTACCTGTTAGATTTTTTTGTTCTTGAAGAGGAGCAAGGGAATGGTTATGGGAAAGTTTTGATGGAGAAAACTTTGAGTTTTCCTAGTTTAGAACGAATTGATAAATGGATGTTAGCTACGAGAGATGCACATTCCTTGTATGAAAAATTCGGATTTGAAGCAGTGAAAAGTCCAGAGAAATTGATGGATAGATTGAGTGATCGAGCTAAAATCGTTTATGAATAGAGAAATAAGACAAAAAATCATTCAAGTTTGTGATGAAAAAATAGCGAAGAAAGGAGAGAATGTAGGGCTGTCTTTTTATGCGTTCTTTGCAAATAAAAATGACAATTCTAAGTTGTTAATGGAAGTGGCTACTTGGTGGATTGAAACACATCAATTAGATCATTTTGAAAAAGCAGTAAAAATTAAAAAAATGATAGAAAATAATTTATAGATATGAAAAGAATAATTGTAGTAATGATAATGTTGTTTTTAACTTTTAATATTAAAAGTCAAAGCAAAAAAGAAGTTTATAAAAAAGATAATTATTCAATTGAATATAACAATGATTGGGAGTTAGACCTTTCAGGGCAAATGAATTCCTCATTTATTTTGTTCTCTAAAATAGAACCTAATGATACTTTTAGAGAGAATGTCAATTTATTAATTCAAGATTTAAAAGGTTTGAATATGACTATGGAATCATATGTTGACCTTTCTGAAAGTCAAATTAAAACAATGATACCGAATTCAAAATTGATAGAAAGTAAAGTTGTTGATTCATATTATTCAATGGTATGGAGTGGAGTAGTTGGAGGTACAGAACTAAAGTTTAAACAATACTTTTTTGTAAAAGAAAAAGAAGAAAAAGCATACGTTCTTACTTTAACAACACTGCCAAATACTTATGATAAATATGTAGAAGTTGGTAGCAAAATTTTAAATAGTTTCAAACTGAAATAATGAACTTAAACTTACAAAATAAAAATGCCTTGGTGTGTGGAAGTACGCAAGGAATTGGAAAAGCAACAGCCATTGCTTTGGCAGAAGAAGGAGCAAATGTAACGTTGATTGCTAGAAATGAAGAAAAGCTACAATCTGTGCTATCTGAATTGGCTAATGATAATCAAAACCACTCCTATATTGTGGCTGATTTTTCAAATCCAGATGAGTTGAAAAAAATACTTGAAGAAAAGAATCCTTCGTTTCATATTCTAGTAAACAATACTGGAGGTCCTGCTGGAGGCCCTGTTTTTAAGGCTCAGTTAGATGAATTTGAAAGAGCATTTACGCAGCATTTAAAATGCAATCATGTGTTAGCACAAGCCTTGGTTCCTTTTATGAAGGAAACAGGGTATGGAAGAATCATCAATATTATTTCGACTTCGGTTAAGCAACCTTTAGATGGTTTAGGTGTGTCAAACACCATCCGTGGAGCTGTGGCAAATTGGTCAAAGACATTAGCAAATGAATTAGGTCAGTTTGGAATTACGGTAAACAATGTTTTACCTGGAGCTACTGAAACAGAACGATTGAATGAGATTTTAAAAAACAAATCGAGTAAAACTGGACAAAGCATAGAAGAGGTTGCACAAGGAATGCGAAATGCTTCACCTGCTAAACGATTTGCTAAACCTGAAGAAACAGCTGCTGCCATTACTTTTTTAGCAAGTGAGAAAGCAGGATACATCAACGGAATTAATTTGCCTGTTGATGGTGGAAGAACAAAATCATTATAAGAATCAGGAACCAAGATTTTTTGAATCAAGACAATTTAGATTATCTTTAGACTGTCTTGATTCTTGTTTCTAGAATCTAAAAATTACAAACTATGAGTAAACTAGTTTCTCCTTTAAATTTTAAAAAATGGATCGATGAAAATCGACATCTATTAAAACCTCCAGTTGGAAACAAAGCCGTGTGGAAGAATGGCGAGTATATTGTCATGGTCGTTGGTGGTCCCAATAGTCGTAAAGATTATCATTATAATGAAACTCCTGAGTTTTTCTATCAAGTTGAGGGCGATATGGTCTTAAAGATTATTAATGAAGAAGGAAGTCAGGTTGATGTAGAAATTAATGAAGGTGATATTTATTTATTGCCAGCTAAAATTCCGCATTCGCCACAAAGAAAAGCAAACACAGTTGGTTTGGTAATTGAATATCCACGATCTGAAGGAATGATGGATGCTCTAGAATGGTATTGCGAGAATTGTAGCACGGCATTGTATAGAGAAGAGTTTGCTTTGGATAATATTGAAACAGACATGCCTAAAATATTTGATGCGTACTATTCTGATACGGAAAAATGTACCTGTTCTAATTGTAAAACAGTCATGCAAGCACCAACCAAGGTCAGTTAGTTGTTGAGAAGGAAATGATAGAAGAAGCAAAAAGAAGTTTTGAACAACAAGGTTTTATGAAAACCTTGGGAGCAGAAATTATTTCTATTGAAAAAGGGCAGGTAAAAATAGTATGCGACCTCAAAGAAGAATTAACGCAACAAAACGGTTTTTTTCATGCAGGAGTTATTACGAGTATTGCGGATGTAGCTTGCGGTTATGCAGCTTTAACAAGTATGCCAGAAGGCTCAGATGTATTAAGCGTTGAGTTTAAAACAAACTTAATGAGACCAGCGAAAGCAAATAAAATCATAGCTACCGGAAGAGTAATAAAATCAGGGAAAACGCTAATTTTTTGCGAGGCACAAATAACAGATGAAAAAGAAGAAACAATCTTTGCTACCTTACAAGGGACAATGATTTGTATACAATCAAACGAAAACAAATGAAACGAAAACTAAGAATCAACGGGCACTCACATTTACTGCCGTATCCAGAGCAAATTCCAAAGTTCATGAAGGATAAGGAGATTTTTTGGGTGGATAATGAACGTAAATATATGTTACAGAAAGGGTGGAAGCGCCCAGTAACAGATTCGAGTTTTTTCTTAGATGAAAAGGTAGAATGGATGGAGAAGAACCGCTTAGATCATGCGGTTGTATTGAACCTTTCTCAATTGTATGGAAATGGATTGCGTTTGGAAGAAATGAAGAAAGCTTTGCGTTTTCAGAATGATTTTAATGCCAAAGTACAGCACGACAATCCTTCTAAATTTACTTGTGGATTTGTAGTGCATCCAGGGTTTATTCAAGGAGCTTTATGGGAAATAGAACGTTGTGTGGAAGAATTAGGATTAAGAGTGCTGTGTTTGCCTACTCATTTTATGGATTCTATTGGTCAATGGCGAAGTGTCTTTGACAAAGAGAACGATCCTATATTCGAATTGGCTAATAAATATAAATTAGCTATTGAAATTCACCCATATGATGGCGATAAAATGATTAAGCTAGAAAATACTTCATGGCGCTTTCATCTAATTTGGATGCTAGCTCAATGTGGAGATGCATATCATTTTTACACATTAAATGGAATGCAAGAACGCTTTCCAAACATTAGAACCTGTTTTGCTCATGGAGGTCAACTAGCACAAATGAATTTAGGACGAAGAATTCAAGGTTTTGATGGAAGACCAGATTTATTTGAAGGGAAAACACATCCAAGAAAAGCAGTAGGGCACCCTAATATTTACTTTGATACACTAGTACACGATACAGATTCTTTAAAGTTAATGATAGATAGACAAGGATCAAATCAAGTAATTATGGGTTTAGATGATCCGTATCCGTTAGGGGAAATGGAGAGTGATGCACAATCTTCGTATCCAGGAAAATTATTAGATCTAGCGATGGAAAGAGATGTTATTAATGAACAACAATATCACGAAATTTGGGAAGACAATACGCTAAGGTGGTTGTTTGGAGATGACGAGAAAGCTAAGAAAGACTTGGTAGATATAATACTAAGTTAAAGTTACTTCCGTATTTGATAGTTTGTCATAAAAACTGCTTTTTCCTTTTGATATTATAACGCTTAGCAAATACCAACAAACAATTATTTGTGGGAGTATTAAAAGGATCCATGTTTCAGTAGAAACTGATTCATAGAACACAACTTGATGAACACCTATATGTGCAATTTCCCAAGGTAAAAACTTAAAAAAATTCCTTAAGAATACTGAGTTGTTTTGATTCTTTAGAATTGCAATTTTGATACCCATGACCTTCTTGCCAATAGTAGCTTTACGATTGCTTTTTTCAGAAAGAAAAAAATATAAAAATACGGGTAGCGTTAAAGTGAAGAAGCTTAGGATTTGATTTTTAATTGGTGATCCAAAATTTAAATCGACATTGAAATGATTTTGTAAAAGAGTACTTCCTGAAAATAAGAGTACTGCATAGATAATGATTACCGTGTAATCAATTAAAAAAGCAAGCACTCTTTTGCAAAATAGTGATTTCATAATTCTATTTTTTGCCGCAGCTTTCTTTCAACACTTGCTCAGCTCTATTTAGTCCCCAGCCTGGGTGAAATTTCTCAATGTTTTTCTCCTCTTTAAAAAGCTTGATAGCTCTTTTTATATCTTTACAGAAAGGTTCTGTAGATTGCCCAAAAAACTTAGCTCCACCCATATCCCATTCAGCTTTGCTAGAAATAACTCTTGGATTGTTAGGAGCAATTTGTAAGGCTTTTGCGTAAATTTGAGCATTTTTTCCAGATAAAGTCATTCCATATTTTTGACCATCAAAAGCAATGTAAGCTGTATTCGCCAAAGCTTGAATAATCATAATCTCTGGATTGTTTGGAGAGATGGCGTTGGCTTTATTTAGAAAAGTTCGTGCTTTCTCAATATTCGAAGTTAATTTAGCTTCGTCTTTAATTCCAAAAGATGCTATAACATTTAAGTAACCGACATAAAAAGAGGGCAACCAATTGTCTTTTTCTGCATTAGAAATGCGTTCAAATAAATTGCTTGATTCTGTAAACTTTCCTTGATTCATAAGCTCAAGAGCTTTACTCATTCCTTTCTCATATTGAGATTGAGCCGTTACGTTTAAGGCAAAGATTACCCCAATGAATAAAAATAATTTTTCCATAATTAATTGATTTTAAAGGTGTTAATTAGTTTTTCTTAAGGAGTTTTTTGTATTTTAAATTGTTGATTGATAATATACTGGGCTACAAATAAATTGGGTATCCAGCTCAACCATGCGACTATTTTATAAGCTGGTAAGAAACCTCCTAAAAGACCACTTAAGATAGGAAGCCATACTCTTAATGTTACGGCAGCAAAACAAACTGCGTAACTGTAAATCATCATCTTTTGATGCTTAATAACATCTTTATTTTTTATAGAAGTAAATCCAATTAGTGTTGTAAAGAACCAAGTGAGGGCCATTCCCATGAAACCACTTTTTGCGATCCAACCACCAGTAGCATGATAAGCGATATAAAAACCAGAGATTGCACTTAGCAAAACTGTAATTATATAGATCTTTCCAATATTTCGATGCAGTTGCATTCGTTCTCTTCGAATCTTTTTATTGAATTGAATCCATCCTATAAGTATTGCAATACCTCCTAATACAATGTGTACATAAAACATTCCATTCCATGTAGCATCGGCTAATAACTCAGGAGTTTTTGAATTGAGGAGACCAAAGGTTCTATCTACTAAAAAATACATGATAGGATATAAGCCGATGGCAACAGCACTAATAGCTAATAGTATGTATGAAATTCTTTTGAGAGCCATTACTTGATGTTTAATTTTATGTTTTTATCTTCTGTCAAACTAAATTTTACTGATTCAAACTTTGGAGGACCAAAACTTCCTTTTTTATTGTTTGAGAAACCATAAGGTTCTTTAGGGATTCCTAAAAAATTACTATCAAGTTTTTTGTTATCGTTTACATCATGAAATAATGAGAAAGCATATTCTCTTTTTTCAAGATTGGTAAACTCTATAATTGCTTTCCCGTTTTCAACTTTCACTTCTGCGTTTTTATATGATTTTTTCATATAGTTTTCTTTGTGGTCGTAGAGCGCAATTAAAATAGAACCTTGGTTGTGTTTTGTGACTGATACTTCTACTATTAGATTTACAGTTTCTTTTTTCTGAGCTACAACAGAAAGAAAAGCACTTGTAATAAATAAAAGAAAAAACAGTTTCGTCTTCATGGGTTCCTTTTGATGATTCAAATATCTTATGATTTTTTTATTGTTCAACATAAAATCTTCCCAATTGTTGTTTTTTCATGATGAATTGTTAATTACAGATTATCTAGTTGATTTGTTGTATTATCGTCACTAATTGTCCAAAAGAACCCAACAAAGAAAAACTGATCTGCATTTGGAACAATAGCTTCTCTTGCAAATGTTCCGTTTATATTAGGTTGATTTGCATAATTATATCCAAATACATTTTTCGTACCTAAAACATTATTCACTGAAAAATATAAAATCTTTTGTTGATCAATTAAATAAGCCCAATTTAAACTGATTGAATTATAGCTTTTGGTTTGCTGATTTAAAAATCCAGGTTGATTTGGATTCGTGTAATTTCTACCTGATGCAAAACTATAGCTGAATCCAACCTGACTTTTCCATTTTTCTATCCAATGCTTTGTGACAACCGATAAATTATGTTTAGACGCAAATCCAGGTCTTGCAGTTTCAGGGTAATTTCTGTAATCGCGTTCAGTATCTAAATAAGAATATGAAATCCAATAATCTGTGTTTTTAATCGATTTATTGTCTCTCCAAAAAACATCTAGTCCTTTAGCAAATCCAGAACCATTACTGTTATAGTTACTACTGAAATCGGCAAATTCAGTATCAAATTTAACAAGATTGTCATAGTCTTTATAATATGCTTCTATTCTAAAAATTTGCTTGTCTTTTACGTATTGATAATTTGCAATTAAATGAGATGTGCTTTCGGCTACAAAATTGTCGCTAAACTTTAAAAAACCACTATTTGGGTTTTGGTAAAATTGACCATAGGCGAATGAGAACTGAGAATTATCACCTGACTTATAAGCGATAGAAGCTCTTGGTGAAATTGTAGTTTGGTTTAATAATTCTGAATGCTCTACCCTAATTCCAACTTTAGAAGCTAGCTTCTTTGAAAAAAAGATATCGGCCTCTGTAAAAACACCTGAGATATTGTTCTGAAACCCATAATCGAAATTTCCATTAGCATTGCTTATAAACTCTTCATTAAAATCTGTGATAAAATATTCCGCTCCAAAATTTAATTTAAATCGATTGCTATAGCGTTTTCTCAATTTCACTTTTACATGGGCTGAGTTGTCATTGTTTTTTACTAAATCATCTTCTATGTTAAGATTTGTGTTATCATTCGCTAAAGAAAACCCTGTTTGTAATGTCCAATTGTTTCCTAAGAAACCTCTATAAGATCCATTAAAATATAGATTTCTGTTTTTTAAACCAAACCTTAATCCGTCTACGAAGTTGATATCTTGTTGTATCAAATCAAAACTAGTATAACTATAAGCACCATAGAGTTTTAATAACCCATCATTTTTTAATTTATGACGATAGACCATTTCTCCACTGGCAGCTTGTACAGGTTTGTTCCAAGTATTTCTATCAGGAAATGCTTCTTGATAAGGGGCTAAGTTGATATAAGATGTGTTAAAACTGAAAGATCCTTTGTCCCATTTTTGAGTGTTTCCAACACCAAGACCAACGGTCATGAAAGTGATATCTGTTTTCTCTTGAACAGGCTCATCTATAGTGTTTAGTAATAGAACACTAGACAATGCTTGTCCGTATTCTGCAGAATAACCTCCTGTAGAAAATGAAATTCCTTTGAAAAGGAAAGGCGAAAAACGTCCTCTACTAGGAATGTTATTCGCTGAAGGCGTAAAAGGTGTAAAGACTCTAATACCATCGATAAAAATTTGAGTTTCTTCCGCTTCTCCACCTCTAACAAACAAACGACCGTCTTCGGCAACTGTTGAGGTGCCGGGTAATGTTTGTAAGGCGCCAACAAAATCTCCTAGAGCGCTTGCTGTAGTAACGACATCTAAAGGTTTTAAAGCTGTTACTCTGGCATTATCTCCTGCTTCAAAAGTTCCAGCATTGATTATTACAGCGTCCAGGGTGTTTACATCTTCTCGAAGCTTAATGATTAGTTTCTTGAATGTAGAAATATCGGCTGTGATTTTATATTCTTCAAAAGAGATAAAAGAAACAATTAGTGTTTGTGTACCTTTTTCTGATGATTTGAATGAGAATTCTCCTTTTTCATTGGTTGATGTTCCGTCATAAGTTCCATCTAAATATACATTAGCACCCAATATTGGTTCTCCTTTATTATCTGTTACTTTTCCTGAAACAGTAGTTTGTGCAGTGAAAGAGAAGCTATAAAAAAGAGCGACTAAGAATACAAATTTTTTCATGGTTTGGTTTTTTGTTGCCACAAATGTGAAACAATACTGAACCTTCTTATAAAAAGAATGACTGAGTTGTAAAAAAGGAATGATGAATTGTCACTTCGAGTGATTTTCTGTCACCTCGAGCGGAGTCGAGAGAAAAGAAAATAGTATCGAGAAGTTATCATCTGTTCTCGATACAAAATTGCAATGCAATTTCACTCGAACTGACAGGATATGTTATTGTACTGGGATACAAAGGTCGATAATAAACTTCTTTTCTGGGTGGTCTAAATAGTTGTTGTAGTAAATTTCAAAAGGGTCTTTGTCTGCTTTTTTATAACCATGTTCTGTCATCCAAACAAAGCTAGATTCCCAAGCTTGTTGGAATTCATGTGGAGCAATTTCAAATCTAGAAACGATGCATTTTCCACCATCTAATGTTCTTAAGCTAACTTCGTCTTCAACAGATGTTTTTGAATTGAGAACAATACAGGCACTCATTCTTAAATGATTTGGGTCTGTTATTTTTGGACTGTCATGGTAAATGGTAACCATTCTCAGGTTTTCTTGAGTCATTAATCCTTTTGGTGCAGCCCATCGAATTAATTGATTAAAAACATTACCGATTAAGTCCATTTTTCCAACGTGACTGATATATGCTAAATCTAATTTTCCCAATACTTTTACTTCTGTTTTTGCATTCATTTTAATCCAGTTTAAAGAGTTATTAATGTTGCAAATGTATTGTTCAAAGGAAATTTCTACTTGACCATTCTTGCTTTCTGTTTTACAAATCTTGCTAAATTTTTCAGTACTCAAATCTTTAAATTCTAGCGGACTCATTCCATAGAATTTTTTGAAGGCTCTTGAGAAAGAAGAAAGGTTTGCGAACCCTACTTTTTCAGAAACCTCGGTAATGGGGATGTTTTTTTTATGTAAGAAAGAAGCTGCCGCTTTTTCTATTCGCTTTCGAGTAATAAAATTATTAACTGTTTCACCAATAACTACAGAAAACAATCGATGAAAATGAAAAGGGGAGAAGTGAGCTTCCTTTGCAATGTCCTTTAAAAGTAACTTTGTGCTAATATTCTCTTCGATATAATAAATAGCCTTGTTGATTCTGGCTATGTTTTCTTTCGCAATTTTGGAGATACTCATGAGTTGTTTTTTTGAAGATAATAAAAGATAAAACCACTTATGAAGTATAAGATGGAATCAATGACATCAGCAGTATATCTTAGGTGAAATGTAGGTAAAAAATATTCAAAAATAAAAGTGTAAAAGCTAGATATGTATAAAATAATCCAGAAGGGTATTTTGTAGTTTTTGTCATTTTTACTCCATCTTAAAAAGTATAGACTTCCAGATAATATAATTGGAATTATTAAAAAATCATTAACGTAAAAACGAACAATTCTTGGTAGAGGAAATGAAGTTTTTTGAGCACTATAAATGCATACACCAACGATGATAGAAGTAATAAAGTAATATTTTAATCCTTTTTTCATTATCCTGCAGCAACCATAGCAAAAAACCAAGCTAATGCAGCTCCAATACCACTAACAACCAAAAAAGCAGAATATAAAACCCATCCAGCGACCCTGTATAGCCAAAAAGGATGCTGCTTTAATCTTTCTACTAAGTTAGGGTGAGCAAGCATCCATTTTGCTTTTTCAATACGTTGTTGCTTTTCTTCTGTCTCCTTTAAAGCGATTTTTTTTTCGTAAGAGATTAATTCTCCACAATTTTCACAATAATCAGAATTTGTAGAAAATATACCACACTTTGAGCATTTTATATAGGATGATGTTTTAGGCATCTTCTTTTCTAAAAGAATATTTATTCTTGTTCTTATAAGGCCTAATGATGAGCCTGGTTTCTCTATCAAAGCGAATGTAATTATAAACCCAATTCATAAAGACAATGACTTTGTTTCTAAATCCGATTAAAGAAAATAAATGAACAAACATCCATACAAACCAAGCAAAAACACCTTGAAATTTCCAGTTTGGTAAATCAACCACAGCTTTATTTCTTCCAATAGTAGCCATAGAACCTTTGTCTTTGTATGTAAAAGGTTTCTTCTTTTTTCCTTTTAATTCAGCAAGTATATTTTTTGCTAATAGTTTTCCTTGCTGAATAGCAGGTTGCGCCATCATTGGGTGCCCTCTTTCATAATCCTTCGATTGCATAGATGCTACATCTCCAATCGCATAGATGTTATGATAACCATCAACTTGATTAAACTCATTTACTTTGAATCTACAAGCTCTTTCAACAGTACAATCTGCTTTTAATCCGTCTATCGTGTCACCTTGAACTCCTGCTGCCCAGATGACTGTTTCAGTTTGAAACGTTTCATCAGAGTTGGTGAGAACATGCTTGCCGTCGTAATCTTTTACGTAAATATTTTTCCAAACATTCACTCCTAACTTAATTAAAAAATATTCAGCTTTTTTAGAGGCTTTTTCACTCATTGCATCTAATAATTTGTCAGATCCTTGAATGAGATTAATTTGCATTTGACGAATGTCTAAATCTGGATAATCTTTTGGTAAAATACCTTTCTTCATTTCAGCCAAAGCACCTGCTAATTCAACACCTGTAGGTCCTCCTCCTACAATTACGAAATTCATTAAAGCTTTGCGTTCTTCTAAGTCGGAAGTAAGTAAGGCTTCCTCAAAGTTTTCGATAATAAGACTTCGAATGTTCAAAGATTGTGGAACTGATTTCATTTCCATCACATGCTTTTCGATATTCTTACTTCCAAAAAAGTTGGTTTTAGATCCTGTAGCAATTACCAAATGATCATATTCTAGGTTTCCAATAGGAGTTTCTATTGTGTTTTTTTCTGGAGAGATGTTTGTGACCTCGGTTAAACGAAAATAATAGTTTTCTAAATCGTTAATGGTCTTTCGAAGAGGAAAAGCAATACTGTCTGGTTCTAAACCTCCAGTAGCAACTTGGTACAATAATGGTTGAAATGTATGGTAATTATGTTTGTCGATTAAGACGACTTGCAATTCTTGTTTTCGTAACCCTTTTGCAACGGCTAAACCTGCAAAACCTCCTCCGATAATGACTACTCGAGGGAAACTGGTTTGTGGTATGTTCATGAGTTTTTCTAGTTTATAGAAAGGATTACAAATTTACGAAAAACAAAAAGTCTCAAGAATTCCTGAGGCTGTTATTTTTTCTTTTTTGAAAGTATTAACACAATAAACTATTACTGATTTTTTGACTTTATTTCTTGTAGTGATTTGTCAGAGCTTATAAGTTCAGTAACAATAGACTTTCTTAGTTTTTCGATGTCAGTGTTGAAATAACGAGCCCATTTTTCTTCTTTAAATAATTGCCTTATTTGTTTGACTCTATTTTGTGCGTCACTCAGTAAAAATAAAAAGGCATCTTCTTTTTCTTGTTGATGATGAAAATTGACGCTCTTTGATACAAAGTCTACAGAGATAGAAAAAAGCTTTTTGTTTTCATCCATTGGATAAAAATCAGTCCATTTTGCAAACCCTAAGTAATATAATTGGTTTTTTAATTTCTCATCAGAATTTAATTTCCATCTACAATTAGCAACCCTTCCCCAATGATTGGAATATCGATAAATCCCTTCTTCAGTGTATGAGTAACGACTTTCAGACTTGCTTTTAAAATGGATGGTGTTTTCTTTAAAAAACTGATCATCTACACGGTTGAAAATGCAAAAAGTATGTTTAAAAAAGTTGGATGAATTGTATTTTTTCAAAAGAGTTGTTAATTGTAAGACGAATGTAGCAAAACTTAAATAATTACATAATGTCTCCTCGAGCGCAGTCGAGAGGTTTTTCATTTAAAATTTCAATATAATTAGGTCTCGACTGCGCTCGACCAGACATGTGAAATTTGTTTTGTAATTCTTATTAATTATTTTAGATATATCTATAATTAAAAAAACGCAATCAAGTGAATGATTGCGTTTTTATATCATGAATGAAGTTCATTTATTTTACTTCTTCGAAGTCTACCCTTCGACTACGCTCAGGATAAACTACTTGACTTCTTCGAAATCTACGTCTTCTACATTGTCACCTTCATTTGCAGCAGCTTCAGGTTGCCCTTCTTGTGCTCCGTTAGCTTGTGATTCTTGTTCAGCTTTGTACATTTCTTCAGAGGCAACTTTCCAAGCTTCGTTAATCGTTTCCATTGCAGCATCTATTTGTGCAATATCTTTAGATTCGTGAGCTTTTTTCAATTCTTCTAAAGCAGCTTCAATAGGACCTTTCTTATCGTCAGATAACTTGTCTCCAAATTCTTTCAATTGCTTTTCTGTTTGGAAAATCATCCCATCAGCAGCATTGATTTTTTCAGCAGTTTCTTTAGCTTCTTTATCAGCATCAGCATTTGCTTCTGCTTCTTGTCTCATTTTTTCGATTTCTTCTTCTGATAATCCAGATGAAGCTTCGATTCTAATTTCGTGAGATTTGTTTGTTCCTTTATCTAAAGCAGAAACTTTAATAATACCATTTGCATCGATATCAAAAGTTACTTCAATTTGAGGAATTCCTCTTTGTGCTGGAGGTAAACCATCTAAATGGAAACGTCCAATGGTATTATTATCAGCAGCCATCGCTCTTTCACCTTGTAATACGTGAATTTCAACAGATGGTTGATTGTCTACAGCAGTAGAGAATACTTGTGATTTTTTTGTTGGAATGGTTGTATTTGCATCGATTAACTTAGTGAAAACATTCCCCATAGTTTCGATTCCTAATGATAAAGGCGTTACATCTAATAAAAGAACGTCTTTTACATCACCGGTTAATACACCTCCTTGAATGGCAGCTCCTAAAGAAACAACCTCATCAGGATTTACTCCTTTGCTAGGTGATTTTCCGAAGAACTTTTCTACTGCTTCTTGAATTGCTGGAATTCTAGTAGATCCACCAACTAAGATAATTTCATCGATATCAGAAGTAGATAAGTCAGCACTTTTTAAGGCTTTTTTACAAGGCTCAATTGTTCTTTTTACCAAATCGTCAATCAATTGCTCAAATTTCGCTTTTGTTAAACTTCTCACTAAGTGTTTTGGTCCACTAGCAGTAGCAGTTACATATGGTAAGTTAATTTCAGTAGCACTTGTGCTTGATAATTCGATTTTTGCTTTTTCAGCAGCTTCTTTTAGACGTTGTAAAGCCATTGGATCTTCTCTTAAATCCATGTTTTCTTCTGCTTTAAACTCTTCAGCCAACCAGTTGATGATTTTTTCGTCTACATCATCACCTCCTAAATGCGTATCACCATCAGTAGCTAATACTTCAAAAACTCCATCACCTAATTCTAAGATAGAAACATCATGTGTTCCACCACCAAAATCAAATACTACAATTTTCTTGTCGTCATTTGCTTTGTCTAAACCGTAAGCTAATGCAGCTGCAGTTGGTTCATTAATGATTCTACTTACTTTTAAACCTGCAATTTCTCCAGCTTCTTTCGTAGCTTGTCTTTGTGCATCATTAAAGTATGCAGGAACAGTTACTACTGCTTCAGAGACATCGTGACCTAAATAGTCTTCAGCAGTTTTTTTCATTTTTTGCAATACCATTGCAGAGATTTCTTGTGGCGTATATAAACGTCCATCAATATCTACACGTGGTGTGTCGTTGTCTCCTTTAACTACTTTATAAGGTACTCTTTTAGCTTCTTTAGAAGATTCAGAGAATTTGTTCCCCATAAAACGTTTAATAGAATAAACTGTTTTTGTTGGGTTTGTTACAGCCTGACGTTTTGCAGGATCACCAACTTTACGTTCTCCTCCTTCAACAAAGGCTACAATAGATGGTGTTGTTCTTTTTCCTTCTGAATTAGGAATTACTACAGGCTCATTTCCTTCCATTACAGAAACACATGAGTTTGTTGTTCCTAAATCGATTCCTATAATTTTACTCATAATTGTTATTTATATTTTTAAATCGTTGTCTAATTTTAACTCTTATCCTATAGTCAATATGTATGCCATCAGGTTTTTATCTAAGGATTGTCAGGATTTTGTTCTCCTTTTTCTTTTTTGGTGACATATTGACAGAAAAATTGCTTTAGATACATGAAGAATCTTCATTTTATACGTGCTGATTTTGGTTATATTTGGCTCCAGTAAACCAAAACAATCTATTGAAGGATGAGTAAGTTCGATGAAAAAATCAGTTTTTATAAAGAAGCCATGGATAACATGGGGTTGTCTTATGAAGATGAATTGATTGATAAGATCACTAGAGGATTAGGACCTTCTATATTTAAACGTGATGCAGCTTCTGTGTCTACTTCAGATCCTAAAGAGGTTGAAACGGTGAAGCAAAACTTCCTGATTAAAAAACTAGGTTTAGAAGATGGAGAAAATTTAGACAACGCCATTCAAGTAGTTGCTTATAAAATGGGGAAAACAAACAGAGTGAAGTATCGTGCTATTTTCTATTACCTTTTGGTTAAAGAATTAGGTCAAGAATCTAAAATCTTACAATAAATGTCTCAGTTTATTAGTGTTTTTGACATGCTGAAAGTTGGAGTAGGACCTTCCAGTTCTCATACTTTAGGACCGTGGAGAGCAGCTCAATCTTTTATTCAAAAATTACAGTCAGAAAATTTATTTCATACTATTGACACTGTCAAAGTGGATTTATACGGCTCTTTATCTTTAACGGGAAAAGGACATGCTACTGATATAGCAATCCTTCTAGGTTTAAGTGGTGAAGACCCTGAAACCATAGATGTGGATGAGATAGAAAGTATTATTCAAGATATTGAAACGTTCAAGCGACTAAAATTCAATGGAATTAAAGAAATTGAATTTCTCAAAGAGAATGTGATTTTCAATAGAGAGTTCTTACCATTTCATGCCAATGGAATTATATTCAGAGGATTTGCTAAAGGGAAAGAGATAAGTACTGAGACCTATTATTCTATTGGTGGAGGTTTTATTGTTCAAGAAAGTGACTATCTTACTGATGAAATAGAAATTACCAAGCAAAATTTCCCATACCCAATTAATAGAGCTAAACAGTTAGAAGAGTATTGTATCAAGAATGAATTGACTATCTCTGAAATTGTATGGGAAAATGAATTGGTATTGAGATCAGAACAAGAAATTGACACTGATTTACGAAAAATATGGGACACCATGTTGGAGTGTATGTACATCGGGTGTCATTCTAAAGGGACATTGCCTGGCGGATTGAATGTAAAACGACGTGCTTTTGATACGCATCAAAAATTAATCAAAGATTTATCTTACACAAATCAATCAGAATGGATAGATTCCATTCGAAGCACAGAAGTTAAGTTTCGTGAAATTCTAAAATGGGTAAGCTGTTTTGCCTTATCTGTAAACGAAGTAAATGCAGCTTTGGGAAGAGTGGTTACAGCACCAACAAACGGAAGTGCTGGTGTAATTCCTGGGGTTTTAATGTACTATTTAGTCATTGAAAATCATGAAGCTGATTTTGAGCACATCAAAAAATTCTTACTAGTTGCTGGAGAGATTGGAAGCATCTTTAAAAAGAATGCAACCATTTCTGCTGCGATGGGTGGATGTCAGGCTGAAATCGGAGTATCGTCTGCAATGGCAGCAGGAGCATTAACCGAATTGTTAGGAGGAACACCTTCTCAAGTTTTGGTTGCTGCTGAAATAGCTATGGAGCATCACTTAGGGTTGACATGTGATCCGATTGGTGGCTTGGTGCAAGTTCCTTGTATTGAACGAAATTCTATGGGAGCGATTAAAGCTATACATGCAGCAGAGCTTGCTTTAGAAACGAATCCAGAAGATTCTTTAGTGCCATTAGATTCTGTTATTGATACCATGTGGGAAACTGCCAAAGACATGAATAAAAACTATAAAGAAACGTCTGAAGGAGGTTTGGCTATTACTGTTGGTTTGGCGGATTGTTAAACAATTACAAATTCATAATTACGAATTCGTAATTATCTAGTAAATACCAACTCAGTTTCTGTAGACATGGTTTCACTAAATCCATACCCTTCTGTATTGAATCCTTTTAACTCGTCTAAAGTATTTACGTTATGATCTAAGATATAACGAACCATAAACCCGCGTGCTTTTTTGGCAAAGGTCATGATGGTTTTGTATTCACCATTTTTTAAATCTTTAAATACTGGAGTAATCATTGGGGCTTTTAATGCCTTTGATGGAACTGCTTTAAAATATTCTGAACTCGCTAAGTTGATTAGCAAGTCTCCATCTTGCATTTCATCATTCAACGTTTTTGCTAAATCATCAGCCCAAAATTTATAGAGATTGTCTCTTCTTCCTACTTTAATACGTGTTCCCATTTCTAAACGATAGGGTTGAATTAAATCTAACGGTTTTAACAAACCATACAAACCTGATAGAATTCTCAAACGATTTTGTAACAGTGGTAGTTTTTCTTCAGGTAAAGAAGTTACGTCCAATCCGCGATACACTTCACCAGTAAAAGCATACACTGCTTGTTTGGCATTGTCTAAGGTAAATGGAGGTTGCCAATTCTGATTGCGTTCGTAATTTAACTCTGCCAAGACAGGAGAAATACCCATCAAATCACCAATCTTTTTTCTAGATAGAGTTCTTAATTTCTTGTTCAGTTTTTCTGACTGCTCTAAAAAAGAAGATTGCGTATGTAACGTTGTATTGGCTTTCGTATCGAAATCTAACGACTTCGCTGGGGAAATGATGATTTTCATAAGTTTCAAAATTGAAAGGTAAAAATACGCATCACAATAATAACTTTCAAGTTTTTCAAATAGGAAAAAATTGATTTCGGTATTTAAAAAAGTTATAGTACAAACTATCCCTATTTTTCTTTTAACTTCGTTTTTATAAAAATATAATTCTTTCATTTATAACCTCAGAATGAGAATTTCTAAAAGAATATTACCTGTCATTATTATTTCTCAATTTTTTTGTACTTCCTTATGGTTTGCAGGGAATGGAGTGATGAGTAATTTAATCCTTGATTTTAACCTAGAGCCAAGCGCTTTAAGCCATTTAACATCTGCTGTTCAATTTGGATTTATTCTTGGAACCTTACTATTTGCTTTTTTTACGATTGCAGATCGTTTTTCACCATCGAAAGTTTTTTTAATCAGTGCTGTTATTGGAGCGCTCTTTAATTTGGGATTGCTTTGGGATGGAAATACTTTAGCCAGTCTCTCTACTTTTCGATTTTTCACAGGATTTTTTCTAGCTGGAATCTATCCCGTAGGAATGAAAATAGCTGCTGATTATTACAATAAAGGTTTAGGGAAATCGCTAGGGTTTCTAGTTGGAGCTTTAGTTTTAGGAACTGCTTTGCCTCATTTGTTAAAAGATTTGACTTTGAATTTTGAATGGAAGTATGTGCTTGTTTCAATTTCATCGTTAGCAGTTTTAGGAGGGTTAGCATTGTACTTGTTAGTACCAAATGGCCCACATAGAAAAGCAAGTCAGCAATTTGATTTGAAAGCATTTTCTAGTGTCTTTCAAAGCAAAAAATTACGATCAGCTGCCTTTGGATATTTTGGACATATGTGGGAATTGTATGCTTTTTGGACTTTTGTGCCAATTATTCTAGGAACTTATGTAGAAATGCATTCAGAAACGACATTTAATATTTCTATACTATCATTTTTTGTAGTTGCTATCGGTTTTGTTTCTTGTGGTATTGCAGGAATACTTTCTGAGAAAAAAGGAACTAAAAAAATAGCATTTATAACATTGCTTTTATCTTGTGTTTGTTGCTTAGTTTCTCCATTTATGTTCTTGTTGGAATCTGAAATTCTATTTATCTCTTTCTTACTTTTCTGGGGAATGATGGTCATTGCTGATTCACCTATGTTTTCTACCTTGGTTGCTAACAATGCAAAATCTAAACTGAAAGGCACAGCATTAATATTAGTGAATAGTATTGGATTTGCAATTACGATTGTAAGTATTCAGTTGCTAAACTTTTTACTCTCATCTTATGATCCTACCTTGATTTATTTAGTATTAGCAATCGGCCCCATTTTTGGTTTAATCGCTCTCAAAAAGATTTAAAGAATAAATCCACACCCCTGACATGTTCTGTCGTAATTGCAAATAATTTTGTTGCAAGTTTAATTTTAAAAACAATCAACAATGAAAAATGCAATCAACTGGTTTGAGATCCCAGTAAAAGATTACGAAAGAGCAAAAGAATTTTATTCAAAAGTTTTAGCAGGAGAAATTACAGACATGCATATGGAAGACATAAAGTATGGTGTTTTACCTCACGATGAAAAAGAAGGAGTGGGTGGAGCAATTATAAAATCTGATTTTTCTGTTCCTTCAGTAGCAGGATGTACAATTTACTTAAATGGGGGAGATGATTTACAAACTCCATTATCAAGAATTGAAGCAGCTGGAGGGAAAATTGTAATGCCTAAGACAGGTATTGGCGAGAATGGTTTTATGGCTCAGTTTTTCGACACTGAAGGGAATAAAATAGCACTCCATTCGATGAACTAAACCTTTTAATTTAAGATAGCGAATCCTAAATGGGTTCGCTATCTTTGTTTTATGTCTCAACTACCTAGACTCATATCAATTCTTACCTTATTAAAATCGAAACGGGTTATTACATCTACAGAACTTGCAGACAAATACGATGTGAGTGTTCGTACTATTTATAGAGATATCCGAAAATTGGAAGAAGCTGGCGTGCCAGTAATTACTATTGAAGGAAGAGGTTATAGTCTAATGGATGGGTATTCTGTTGCTCCTGTTCAGTTTACTGAAAAACAAGCCAATGCTTTAATCACAGCTCAGCATTTAGTCAATCAAACAAAAGATGCTTCGTTTGTAGAAGACTTTAATGATGCATTAACCAAGATCAAATCTGTTTTTCGGAGCTCCATTCAAGAAAAGAGTGAATTGCTTAATAACAAGATTCTTGTATTTAACAATCAATATGAGAAGATATCAAGCAATGCCTTATCAGAAATACAATTAGCAATCACCAATTTTAATTTTGTTGAAATTAATTACCGTAAAGCAAATGATCCAAACATTTCTTTTCGAAAAATTGAACCATGTGCGATGTATTCTACAGAGCATAAATGGATTTTAATAGCTTGGTGTCACTTGCGAAATGAGTATAGAGCCTTCAGAATTGATAGAATTCAACATTTTAAAATACTTCCTGATCACTTTGAAGATCGAAAATTCAATTTACAAGACTATTTTGCTTCATGTCCTTATGATGGATAAAATTCTTAAAAGTCAAACTATTTACAATTCTTTGGGTCTAAAATTTTACATACCTTAGAAACCAAATAACTAACACGTTGAATAGCGAAACAAAGCTATTAAAGAGACTTCAAAGCTCGAGACATAAGGATCGTGCTTTTTCTGAACTCCTTGATATTTATCAAGAGAGAATTTATTGGCATATCCGAAAAATTGTGCTCACCCATGATAATGCCAATGACGTTTTGCAGAATACATTTATAAGAGTGTATAGGAGTATTAGCAAATTTGAAGGGAAGAGTTCTTTGTTGACATGGATATTTCGCATTGCCTATAACGAATCGCTTCGCTTTATAGAAAAAGAAAAGAAAAGAAAACATCAATCTATAGATGATGTATCCGGTCATCATTTGGCAAGTTTAAAAGAATCTGAATATTTTGATGGAGACAAACTCCATGAAAAGCTATTGAATATTGTTGAAGGAATGAGTGAGAAGCAACGGCGTGTTTTTCAGATGAAATATTTTGACGATATGAGTTTTAGAGAAATTTCAGAGGTTTTAGAAGTGGGTGAAAGTACATTGAAGTCAAGTTATTACAGCGCTGTAAAAATTATTGAAGAAAAAATTTTAATAGAAACAAACTAATTCAAACTTTGAGGGTCTAATTTATATTATGAAGAATCAAGAAGAGTTTTTAAAAGACAAAATAGGGAGTCCGTCGGATCATCACAAAGAATATTTAGGAATGGAGATTCCTGAAGATTACTTCAGTAGTTCCAAAGCTAATATTTTAGGTTTAGTTTCAAAAGAGAAAAAAGAAACGCCTGTTTTCTACCTACGAAGATCATTCCAAGTAGCTGCTTCTATTACTTTACTAATTTCAATAGCTATGTGGACGCTATTTTCTAATCCAGATGAAAGTGCAATGCCAGAAATTGCTTCCGACGATATTTTAATTGAATCATTATTTGTAGAAGATATCGATATGAATCAATTTATAAGTGATGTTGTTGTAGAAGAAATTATGGTTGAAGCAGAGAAGGATGAACAAGATTTAGAAAATATTTTTATAAATTCTTTATTTGTAGAAGACTCATTAATAGATGGTTATACTAAAAAAAGTTTAATTGATAATATTATTTTGTAATCGATTCCAAACTATTTAAAACTTCTAAGTTCTAAATAAACAGAAACGATTTATTACTAATTAAAAAAGTCAATTATGAAATCCACTAATTTAGAAAACAAAGTTTTGAAAGGTAGTATCCTTTTTTTAATGATCACAGCTGTTTTAATGACTACGGTTCTTTTTACATCTTGTTCAGACACAACAGAAGAACCTCTACTTGAGGACGACACAAGTTTAATTTCTGCAATTGAAGCTGCAGCAACTGAAACCGTAAGTATTAGTAGTTTACCTTCAGCTGCTAGAGATGAGTTAACTGAGAATTTTTCAGATGACGAAGTATTTAAAATTCAATCTGCCCCTAATCTAGGATTCCAAGTAGATCTAGTAACAGTTACTGGATCGTGGACATCTGAATTGAATCGAGTATTTTTTGACACTACAGGAAGAAGTATAGAAGATAGAAGACGTCCTAGACATGGACGTAGAAGAAGTTGTTTCCATTTGGTATTTCCATTTACTGTTACCATGCCAGATGCAACAACAATTACATTAGAAAGTAAATCTGATAAATCTTTAATTAGAGAATGGTATGTTGCAAATCCAGATGTAGATGAAAGACCAACCTTAGTTTTTCCAGTAGAAATTGAGTATCAAGATGGAACTACAGCTACAATTGATGATCAAACAGAATTAGAAGCAGCAAGAGTAGATTGTGTAAGAGTTCGTTGTTTTGATTATGTGTACCCATTCTCAGTAACAATGCCAGATGCAAGCGTCATTATATTGAATTCGTCTGACGATCGTTCTTTAGTTAGAGAATGGTATAGAGCAAACCCTGGTGTACGTGAAAAACCTGAGTTGGTGTATCCGATAGATATTGTATATCAAGATGGAACTACTCAAACAATTAATGATGGAGATGAGCTGCAAGCAGCAAAAGATAATTGTCAATAATAAAATAAAAGAATAGTTTGTTTAACTTTGAGGAAAAGTAAATAAAATCGCTCATTAGAATAAATGTTTCCTAACACAACTTTTAATGAGTGATTTTTAAAAAGTTTAAGTCATGAAAATATCGAAAGTTTTACCTCTTTTTGTTCTCCTTTTTATAGGGTTTAGTGCTAGCATGACAGTTACTGCTCAGGCTCAAGATTACGAATTGATTATGAAAGAATTGACAAAAGAGCAGAAAACCTTGTTGCAGAAAGAGAGAGAGATGATCAAGAGCAATAGAGAAGCGCTTAAAAGATCGTTGACAAAAGAACAACTTTCAATATTAGCAGACAGAACGTTAAGAAATGATGTAAAACGTAGTATGTTGCTAAAATCATTTAGTAGAGAACAAAAAACGTTAGTACAAAGACAAGAGATAAGTTTGAAAAAGACTCGAAATGAATTTCGAAAATCACTAACAAATGATCAAAGAAAAACACTAAAAGATCGGGTGGTAGAACGGTCGAGAAGAAATAGGAAAAAGGGACGCGGTAATTAAATAATAACTCCAGATTAAAATAACTAATGAGTTACCGCACTAAATTCAAAGTAAAGTTGAATGTAATTAAGTTGCTAGTATTTACACTAGCAACTTCTTTCGTTTCATATGGTCAAGAGAAAACAGAGGATCAAAATATAGATAGTTTGCTGGACGAGCTATTTTTTAGCGATAAAGAGTTTGTTGATGATCTTTTGAATTCGATCAATCAATATGACTTCTTGTATGCAAGTACAACATTTAATTCGAATACATTTTTTGCAGGACGAGATTCAGGAACAGATCAGTTTAACATGATCCCTCAGGTTTCTTATTATAGTTCATCTGGATTCAATGCATCAGTAACTTCAATTTATTATCAAAAACAAGAAAGTAATTGGGATTTTGTCAGCCTTACAGCTGGCTATTCAAACACTATTGGTAAGAATAGAAATATTCATTACAATATAGGATATTCACGGTTTTTCTATAGTGATGGCTGGGATGCCTTTAATAATTCTGTTGATGCATTGTTAGGAGTTCGAAATTCAAAAAGAACACTAGGAGCCATTGTCTCTGGATCTTATTTATTTGGAACAGATAATTCGTTTCAATTATCATCTCGAGTTTATGGAAATTTCACACTGACTCGAAAGCCTTCATATGCTTTGAGACTAAGACCACAAGTCAATTTGTTGGTTGCTCAACAAGTAGTCACTTTTTTAATTCCACCTAGAAATGGAAATCCGCCAAGAATTGGAACTACAGAAGAATTCGGTTTATTGAATACACAATTTAGTTTTCCGATATCGTTTACTTCCAGTACTTGGGATATTGAATTAAGTTGGAATTTAAATGTGCCAATAGCCATAGAAAATGAAGGAAGTTTAGATTCGACCAGCTTTTTTGGTCTGTCAATAGGTTATTTGTTAGATTTGAGAAAGTAATTCATATTTAATGACTTAATTATGTGGGAAGAAAGATTACAGTTATTTGACGAACTAATAGATAAATGCCCTAGATTTAAGAGATTAGGAAAAACGATGCCATATACAGGAGCCAATGGCTATATGTTTGGATTATTGAACAAAGCTGGTGAAATTGGCATTCGGTTTTCTGAAGAAGTAAAAAAGAACTATATCGAAGAGTTCAATACAACAATTTACAAATCTTACGGAGCAGTAATGAAAGGGTACATTTTAATTCCAGATTCGATGTTAGATAAAGATTTAGATTTTGTCGCAAAGCTTTTAGATGAAAGCTATGATTATGTGATGAGTTTAAAAACGAAATAAGTATTTCTACCTGTTTTTGAAAGCAAGTAATTACATTCCTAATATAACTATTCAAAGTCATTAACTTGAGCCTCCAATTGCTCAAGGGAACATAAAATGACTACTGAAATATTACAACCAACAGATACGAAAAGTGATCGTATTAAATTGCCACTTACTTTTAATGTAAAGAAAATGAAAGAAGAGGTGGAGGCTTTAGGCCTCAATACATTTGTCTATTATAATGTGATGCCACTGAGATCTCCTGCGCATATTGTAGATACCTCTTTACCTTTTCCGCCACCTGCAGAAGATTATGCAGATGGGTCTTGGACAGATTGGTTGAATACATCTCAATTAGAAGCTTCTCCTTATCTAAAAAGGATTGTCGAGAAATTTCAAGAAAAAACTACAGTGACTTTAGTGCGACTTTTACGTCTTGAAAAAGGAAATGTAGTAAAAGAGCATAGAGATGTAACCTTAGGATTGCAAGAGAAAAAATCAGTGATTCGTTTAACCATCCCAATTATTAAAGACGAGAATGCAGATTTTTATTTAAATAATAAACGTGTTCCAATGAAGCCGGGAGAATGTTGGTACCTTAGGCTAACGGACCCTCACAGAGTTGAAAATAATAGTGATACCGATCGAATTAATATCACTCTAGATATGATTCCAAATGAGTGGGTTCGAAATATGATTTTGGAGAATGACAATTAATGTAACAATGAATCAATATAGAAGTGTAACAATTAAAGCAATTGATACATCGGTAAATTCACACATTATTAAATTGAATTATTAATCCTTCGAATTTAACGTATACGTTCTCCATTTTTCTAAACAAGCTGTGATATCTTCTGGAATAGGAGAATCAAATTGCATCATTTCTTTCGTAATAGGATGTCTAAAACCTAAAGTTTCTGCATGCAATGCTTGTCGAGGTAATGCCTTAAAACAATTTTCGACAAACTGCTTGTATTTAGTAAATGTGGTCCCTTTTAAGATGTCATTCCCGCCATAACGTTCGTCATTAAATAAGGTATGACCAATATGTTTAAAATGTGCACGAATTTGATGTGTTCTTCCTGTTTCTAGTTTACATTCAACCAAAGTAACATAGGTTAAACGTTCAATGACTTTAAAATGAGTAACTGCATGTTTTCCGTAATCACCTTCAGGAAAAACATCCATTTGTAGGCGATTTTTAAAACTACGTCCAATGTTTCCTTCAATAGTACCTTCGTCATCTTCAATATTTCCCCAAACCAATGCAAGATATTTACGGTTGGTTTTTCGATCAAAGAATTGTTTAGATAAATTTGCCATCGCAAATTCTGTCTTGGCAACAACCAACAAACCACTAGTATCTTTATCAATTCTATGCACCAATCCAGGGCGTTCATTGCTATTGGTCGGTAAGTTTTCTACATGATAAATCAAACCATTGACCAAGGTTCCAGAATAATTTCCATGACCTGGATGAACCACCATTCCAGCGGGTTTATTAACCACCATTAAATCATCATCTTCGTAAACGATATCAATAGGAATGTTTTCAGCAACTAAAAGATTTTCTGCAGGAGGATATGCTAACACAATTCTCACTACATCTTTAGGCTTCACCTTATGATTCGATTTTACAGGAACATCATTTACCATAATATTGCCCGCTTTCGCAGCTTGTTGTAATTTATTTCGAGTGGCATTTTCGATAAAATTCATTAAGAATTTATCTACACGTAAAGGAACTTGCCCATCAGTAGCAACAACTCTGTGATGCTCATACAATTCTTCGTTCTCTTCAATTTCTTCTATCATGCAAGTTGTATTAACGACTTTTTCCGTCTCCTAAAATTAGGTCAATGACAGAGTTTTTAGGAAGTTTTATTCCTGGTTTTAATCTTTTTCCTTTTGAACGTAGCCCACGAACCACATCTTTCCCGATGTCTGGAACGTAGGTGAATTCGCCAATCTTAAAGCCAATAGACTGCAATTGTGTCATTGCTTGGCGCTTGGTTCTACCATTCAAATCAGGAATAGTAATGTCTCTATATTTTGAAGGATTTAAGGTTAAATAAATCTTTCGTTTTTCTTTTACAAAATCGCCAGCTTCAGGAGTTTGCTCAATGACTGAACGATTTGGATAATTGGGATTATAACTCGCAGAATCAATGACAATAAAATCTAAGTCCAACTCCTTGAGTTTTGTTTCAACATCAGCTAAAGACATCTTATTCAAGTCTGGAACCTGTATTTTTTGATCGTGATTTGTAGTATATCCTAACCACCATTGAAGTATGAAAATGAATAGTAAAACACTAACAATAGTAATTCCAACCTGAATTAAGAATGATTTACTTTTTATAAAACGAAAGAAACTCATTTTTTCTTTTTTAATGTGAGACAAAAGTACATGAATTTTTTCATTAGAAGATTGACATAATCGAATGAAAAAATAACATGAACTAGCATAGCAGTTACTGAAATAGAACTAAGTTTTTTATTCTTTATTATAAAAACTAAATTTAGTTTTCTCATAGAAGAAATGTAATGTAGAAATTGAGCGTATCGAATTGCCAATTCTTTTATCTATCAGCGAAATTTTACCTAAGTTTGTGTGTATAGTGCGAAAACAGATGAAAAAAAATATTGCCATCATTATGGGCGGATATTCCTCTGAAGTGGAAATCTCTTTAAAAAGTGGTGAAGTTGTCTTTGAATCCTTGGATAAAAACAAGTACAATCCTTTTAAAGTACATATCTTAGAAGAGAAATGGGTACTGGTTCAAAATCAGCAAGAACATGCGATTGATAAGAATGATTTTTCTGCAATTGTAGATGGAGTAAAAATTACATTTGATTGTGTTTTTAATGCCATTCACGGAGATCCAGGTGAGAATGGAGTCATTTTAGCGTATTTTGATTTAATCGGAATGAAACATACTTCTGCTCCTTTTTATCAAATGGCGTTGACGTTTAACAAACGTGATACTTTAAGTGTGGTAAAAGAGTATGGAATTAAAGCAGCAAATTCTTTCTATTTAAATGAAGGAGATGAGGTCAATACTCAAGAGGTTGTTAAAAAAATTGGATTGCCATGTTTTGTGAAACCGAACAGTGCTGGGTCTAGTTTTGGAATTTCGAAAGTATATAATGAAGCGGACCTTATTCCTGCTATTAAAAAAGCATTCAAAGAAGATTCAGAGATTTTAATCGAATCTTTTTTAGACGGAACAGAAGTTTCAGTAGGAGTCATTGAATATGAAGGAAAGGTAAAAGTATTACCGATGACAGAAATTGTTTCTGAGAATGATTTTTTTGATTATGAGGCGAAATATGAAGGAAAGTCTCAAGAGATAACACCAGCAAGAATTTCTGAAGACATTAGAGTTAAAGTAGCACAAGTAGCTGAAAAAGTATATAAAGCTTTAAATATGAGCGGTTTTTCTCGATCGGAATTTATCATAGTAAATGACGAACCTTATTTCCTAGAACTAAATTCGGTTCCAGGATTAACAAATGAAAGTTTATTGCCACAACAGGCTAAAGAAGCTAATATTAGTTTGACAGATTTGTTTGATAATGCAATTCAAATGGCTAAAAGCTAAAAGCTATTTGCTAAAAATAGAAAAGATGAAAAAAGCAGTTTTCCCAGGTTCATTTGACCCGATTACATTAGGGCATGTTGACATTATTACAAGAGCCATTCCTTTGTTTGATGAAATTGTAATTGCAATAGGAGTCAATGCAAAAAAGAATTATATGTTTTCTGTAGAACAGCGAGTGAAGTTTATTCAGAATGCATTTTTCGCACATGATAAAATTTCCGTACAAACCTACAAAGGACTCACAGTTGATTACTGTAAGGAAATCAATGCCGATTTTATCCTTCGTGGATTGCGTAATCCTGCAGATTTCGAATTTGAAAAAGCCATCGCACAAACCAATAGAAAATTATCAGAAATAGAAACAGTATTCCTGCTAACAAGTGCAGATACTTCTTTTATAAGCTCTTCAATTGTAAGAGATATTATGCGTAACGGTGGTGACGCAACCAGTTTAATTCCTAATTCAGTTTCCTCTAAAATTGATTTTTAAAAATGATTAGGAATTTTTTTTGCTTATTTGTATTCATATTATTTACTTCTTGCTATTTAGTTCCTTGTAGATTTAATTCTGACTTATCTATAATTGATACAGAATTAGAGATTGAAGTTCTGACTGGTACGTATAAAGTAGAAAAAAGAACAATTGATTATATTGAAGATTATTCTTCAGGAAGTGCTGAAATTAAAATTTTAAAAAACGGAAAAATTATTTATAAAAACCTATCACCTGTTACCATTGATTTTTTTAATGATACTTTAAAAATATCTTCAGGGAAAGGTTCATGGAAGTTAATAAAAAACAATGGGTTAAGTGTCTTAATTGGTGATTCATATAGACATTGGAGTTTCTATAAAAAGAAAGATGATTTAATATTATCTACTGATTATTATGGAGATCCTGATTCTTGTCTCTTTGCTCGATTTAAAAAAGTTAATTAATGAAAAAATTATTGATTCTATCACTTGCTTTCACTTTTGTAATGTGCCAGCAAGAAAATTCTAGCGACAAAGATTTTACGACTCAGTTTGAAAAATCTGGAGGAACAGAAACTCCAGAATATAAAAATGTGATTTCGTATTATCAAGATTTAGCAAACACTTATTCAGAAATTTCTTTATTTGAAGTAGGAGAAACAGATTCTGGGAATCCATTGCATTTGGTAGTCTTTAATGCAGATGGGAAGACCAAACGCAACGAGATTAAAAATTCTCCAAAAAACAGAATGCTCATCAATAATGGAATTCACCCTGGAGAATCTGATGGAATAGACGCATCAATGATGCTATTAAGGGACATCGTTCAAAATGACTCTTTGAAAAAAGTATATGCAAATACAATTATATCTGTCATTCCAGTTTACAATGTTGGAGGTGCTTTGAATCGAAATTCACATACTAGAGCCAATCAAAATGGACCAAAAGAATACGGTTTTAGAGGGAATGCTCAGAATTATGATTTGAATAGAGATTTTATCAAGCAAGACACAAAGAACGCTGCTGCTTTCGCTGAGATTTTTCATACGGTTAACCCAGATGTTTTTATAGACAATCACGTGAGTAACGGAGCCGATTATCAGTACGCCATTACACATTTGTTTACACAGCATAATAAATTAGGAGGAGCTATTGGAAAATTTTTAGAGACTCAGATGAGACCCGCTTTAGAAAATTCGATGGTTATTAAGAGGATTCCAATTACACCTTATGTGAATGTTTGGGGAGGAACTCCAAAAAGAGGATGGTCTCAGTTCTTTGACTCCCCAAGATATTCAACAGGGTATACAACATTGTTTAATACCTTAGGAATGATGGTAGAAACACATATGCTAAAGCCCTACAAAGATCGTGTGGAGCAAACCTACGAACTGATGTTTTCTATGTTAGACTTTACTGAAGAACGTTCTACAGATATCAAAGCAGTTCGTAAAAACGCAGTAAAGGAAATTTTGAACAACAAAACATATCCAATTACTTTTCAAGTAGATAGAGACAAGCCAACAACATTGCAATTTAAAGGATATGAAGGTGAGGTTATTGATAGTAGAGTAACCAATGGAAAACGCTTGTTTTATGATCGAACAAAACCATTTTTAGAACCTGTAGATTACTATAACAACTTCAAATCCAAAAAAGAAATCAATATTCCGAAAGGATATGTTTTAAAGCAAGGTTGGGGTAGAGTAGTAGAACGTTTGAAGAACAATCAGATTGAATATACAACGTTCGAAAGTGACACAACAATAACTGTAGAAACCTTTCATGTTGATGATTACAAAACGAGAACAAGTGCTTACGAAGGTCATTATTTACACTACAATACAACGGTAAAAAGAGATTCGGTTTCAGTAACGTTCTCTAAAGGCGATTTGTACATTCCTACAAATCAATCGGGAGTTCGATATGTTTTGGAAACTTTGGAACCTGAAGCGACAGATTCTTTCTTTAACTGGAACTTTTTTGATACCGTTTTACAACAAAAAGAAGGCTACTCTGGGTATGTGTTTGAAGATGTGGCGGAACAATTTTTGAAAGACAATCCTGATATCAAAAAAGAATTTGAAGACAAATTGACTGCTGATAAAGATTTTTCAAAAAGTGCTCGAGCTCAATTAAATTTTATCTACAAGAAAAGTCCTCATTACGAAAAAGCACATTTGTTATTGCCAATTTTTAAAATCTATTAAGTAAAATGAAAAGATTGCTAGTCTTTACAATTAGTTTGGTATTTACATTCTCAGGATGTAAAAAGGAAAAAGAGGTATTCACATTTTATTTAGGAACGTATACCAATGGAGAGAGTGAAGGAATCTATCAGTATAGTTTTGATGCAGAAGGACGATTTAGTGACCCAAAGCTAGTTGCTAAAACTCAGAATCCTTCATTTTTAGCTTTTTCTGAGAATAAAAAATTCTTAGTCACAGTTAACGAAATAAGTGAAGATGGAGTGGGTGACTTAGAATCATACAAAGTAGTAAAAGACAGCTTGGTTTTTGTCAATAAAGTTAGCTCAGGAGGAGCACATCCGTGTTTTGTGACGATCGATAAAAATAATCAGGTATATGCTGCCAATTATACAGGAGGAAACCTGTCTGTATCTTCATTAGATATAAATGAAGGTATCTTGTTGAATATTGATATTGAACAACATGAAGGAAAAGGAACTACTTCCCGACAAGAAGCACCTCACGTACATTCAGTTTGGATTAATGAATCAACGAATGAAATCATTTCAATAGATTTAGGAACCAATGAATTGTGGTTTTCAAGCTTGAATGAAGAAACTCAAAAACTGGAATCTACAGCTCAAGGTACATTAGCCTTGAAGGAAGGAGCAGGACCACGTCATGGAGCTTTTCACCCAAAACAACACGATTGGTTCTATGTGTTTAACGAATTAAATTCAACGATTACTTTGGTGAAGAAAAAGGAAGGAATTCATCATATAACGTCTTCAATAAGTACATTACCTAATGATTTTGAAGGAGACAGTTCTGGTGCTGATATTCATATTTCTTCAGATGGAAAATTTTTATACGCTTCCAATCGAGGACACAATTCAATTGCTGTTTTTAAGATTGATGAAAGTAATGGAGATTTACAACTAATAGGACATGAATCTGTCAAAGGAAATTGGCCCAGAAATTTTGCATTATCACCCGGTGAAAACTATTTATTGGTTGCCAATCAGTATTCTAATAACATCGTATCGTTTAAAAGAAACAAAGAAACAGGGAGGTTAACTTTTGTAGATGAGGTGAAAGCACAATCACCAGTCTGTATTCTATTTTAACTTAAAAACCTTAACTTGTACTTTCAATCCAAAGTACAATGCAAACACTTTCAATTAACGGAAAAAACTATCAGGTAGATGCGCCTGATGATATGCCATTATTATGGGCAATTAGAGACATCGTAGGGCTTACTGGAACCAAATTTGGTTGTGGTGTTGCACAATGTGGAGCCTGTTCTATTATGATCAACGGAACTGTCGTACGGTCGTGTAGCACGCTGGTTAGTCAGGCAATCGGTAAAGAAATTTTAACCATTGAAGGCGATTCTAAAAACCTTGAATACTTACGTCAGACTTGGACAGACAACAATGTGCCACAATGTGGATACTGTCAATCTGGACAATTAATTTCTGCGACAGCCTTGCTGGATACCAAGGAATCAATTACTGATAAAGATATCGATGCTGCTATGAGTGGCAATATTTGTAGATGTGGAACTTATGTTCGCATTAAGAAAGCGATTAAAGAAGCCGTTGAACTTAGAAATCAAGCATCATGAAAGAACTAAACTTAAAACGCAGAGACTTTGTAAAGATATTTGGATTGGCCTCAGGAGGATTGCTCATTGGATGTAATTTTTCTGGTGACAAAGCGGTTATCAACAACTTAGATGATGGAATTACATTTGTACCGAACTTGTTTATACAACTCCAAAAAGATGGGAAACTAACCATTGTAGTAGCTCGTTCTGAAATGGGACAAGGAATTAAAACTTCTATGGCTTCAGCTATTGCTGATGAGATGGAAGCTGATTGGCAATATGTGTCGGTGCAACAAGCTACAGGAGATGCTAAATATGGAAATCAGAATACAGACGGTTCTCGAAGTATCAGAACACTATTGAATCCGATGCGTAAAATGGGAGCGATGGCTAAATCGATGTTAGAAGCTGCTGCTGCAAAAAAATGGAATACAGCTATTGTAAATTGCAAGGCAGAAAATCATTATGTAATTGATACGAGTTCTGGAAAGAAAGTGTTCTTTGGAGACTTGGTGGAAGAAGCAAAAACTATTGCTGTTCCTTCAGATGAGAACATCACTTTAAAAGAAAAAAAAGACTTTAAATATATAGGGAAGAAACTAAAAAGTATTGATATCCATGATTTCACTCATGGAACTGCCAAATATGGATTGGATGCTCGTTTGCCAAATATGAAGTTTGCTGCCATTGCAAGATGTCCTACCGCCTTTGGAACTGTAAAAAGTTTCGATACATCGGATTCAGCTGGTATCAGTGGAGTAGAAGAGGTAATTCAATTAGACAGATTAGAGCCACCAGTAGGAAAGTTCTTTGGAATGTTAGGCGGAGTTGCAGTGATTGCAAACAATACATGGTCTGCCTTTCAAGGAAAAAATAATTTGAGTATCGATTGGGATATGGGACCGAATGCGTCTTATGATACTGAGAAATACAACGAAAAAATTACGAGCCGAGTTCACAAACAAGGAAAAGTAGTTCCGCCTATGAGAGGTAGTGTGGGTAAAGCATTTAAGGATGCTTCTAAAGTGATTGAAGCTACCTATACCATGCCGCATATTGTACATGCTCCGATGGAAGTTCCCAATGCATTGGCTTGGGTTCATGATGGAAAATGTGAAGTATGGGCGCCAGTACAAGATCCGCAAACGGTACGAGCAGAATTGGCTCATTTCTTTGGATTTGAAATAGAGAACATTACGATCAATGTGATGTTGTTAGGAGGTGCTTTCGGACGTAAATCGAAATCTGATTTTGTGGTAGAAGCCGTTGCTTTGTCGCAAAAAGTAAACGCTCCAGTGCAAGTAGTATGGACAAGAGAAGATGATATTCAACATAGTTTTTATCATGCTCAGAATGCCCAATATTTAAAAGGATCGTTAGATAAAAACGGAAAAGTATCAGGATGGTTACATCGTGTTGCATTCCCATCAATTACGTCTAGTTTTAAACCGATGTCGGATTATGCTGCGGGGTTTGAATTAGGCATGGGATTCACCAATAACCCTTACGAAATAGAAAACATTCAGATAGAAAATGTGAAAGCTGAAGCGCATGTGCGTATTGGTTGGTTACGTTCTGTGTCGAATATAATCAGTGGTTTTGGAGTGAATTCTTTTGTAGATGAATTGGCCGTTGCTGCTGGAGAAGATGAAATTGAATTTCGATTGGATTTGATTGGAAAAGATCGGGTTGCTCAAGGAAATTCACCACATCCGTTCAATACAGCACGATTAAAGAATGTATTGAAAGAAGTAAGAGGATTGTCTAATTGGAAAAAACAATTACCCGAGGGTCATGGAATGGGCGTTGCCATTCATTATAGTTTTTATAGCTATGTAGCAACCGTTGCTGAGGTTTCAGTGAAGAATGGAAAAGTAAAGGTTGAGAATATTTATTCGGTACTAGATTGTGGAATGTATGTAAACAAAGATTCTGTGATCAATCAAATGGAAGGAGCCGCAATTTTTGGAATGTCGTTAACGATGTTTGGAAAAATATCAACCAAGAATGGAGCTGTTGAACAAAGCAACTTTCATGATTATCAGATGACCCGAATGAAAGATGCTCCGAACATTCATGTGCATATTGTAGACAATGATGAAAATCCAACTGGAGTAGGAGAACCTGGAGTTCCACCGATTGCTGCTGCAATAACCAATGCGATATTTAATGCTACAGGAAAACGTGTAAGATCACTACCGTTATCGGATCATGAGATGGTGTAGGTTTGATAGGTGATAGGTGTGTAATTTAAAAATGAACAAAAGTTCCTCTTATCCCGAAAATATAAACTATAAACAAGAGCTTTGTTCTCCATATAACCAGTTAGCAAACATTTAACAGTAATGAATAAATTTTTATTGATTTTCTTAATCATTGTAACATTTTTTAGTTGTAAAAACAATACTATCTCATATTTCGATCAAGAACTTCCTTCTACAATTCCTAAATTATTTGCACCATCAATTGTTAATACTGACAATATCGAACTTAATGTAGTTTTTAATTATGACAATACAGAAATGTTCTTTTCAAGAATTGTGGACAACAGCTTTGTTATTAGCCATTCTGAATTAATTAATGGCAAGTGGTCTGACATTAAACCTATTAAAATGTATAAAGATAATGTCTTAGTTTCAGTCGCTTGTGATCCCACAATTACCAAAGACGGAAAGACAATGTATTTTCTTGGTGTAGACCCTAAGCTCTATAAAAATGATGTTACTCGAGAAGAACTTTACACTATACCCCCAGACATTTATAAGAGTAAAAAAGTGAATGGTAAATGGGAATTAGCTTCTAAAGTGGATTTTTCAATTTCCACGGAATACATAGAAACCTATCCTGTTGTTACAGCAGATGGAAGTTTATATTTTCGTTCAAATAGACCAATTGATAAAGGAGGGATGAACACATATCGTGCACAATATTTAGGAAATGAAAAATTTGAAACACCTGTTGTCATAAGTACTAAGACAGAGAAAAATGAACTGATAACTTATGTCTCACCTGATGAACGATATGCGATAACCAATGGGCAAGGTAAATTTCAAATAACGTTTAATGATAATGGTGAATGGACAAAACCGAAAGAAATATCATTAAAATATGAAAGTAATTGGCGCTATTATTGTCCGTATATGTCTTCTGACGGGAAATATTTTATCTATTCCAGAAGATATAATAACCCTGAAAAAAAAGGGTGGGCAGGTGTTGAAAAAGGAGAAGTTTATTGGGTAAATGCTGATGTACTTTTCAATACAAAATAGAATAAAATGTTTGCTAACACGGTGTATAAGTAATTGCTGCGGAATTCCTTAATCGGAATTTACGCGAATTAATTATCTTTCCGCAACGGCGGAAAGTGTATCACACTTTCTAACCGCAAAAAAATCATACACAAACACGTTGTACTTTATTATGAGAAACCGCTAACCAATGATTAAATTCTTTCGAAAAATTAGATATGACCTTATGGAGAAAAATAAAACAGGAAAGTATTTTAAATATGCTATTGGAGAAATAATTCTTGTCGTAATTGGTATTCTCATTGCATTAAACATTAATAATTGGAATGAAGAAAAAAAGAGTATTCAAAAAGGTCGTGATATTCTTGTTGATATAAAAGAAAATCTAGAGTTCAATACTATTCAATTTCAAGACGATATTGAGATAAATAGGAATGTTGTTAACTCGATTGACATTATTTTAAATAATATAACTGTTACCAAAATTTATAATGACTCTCTTGGTAAGCATATTCGTTATGTAAATTGGTGGGCATCAGCGAGGTGGAAATCTTCTGGTTATGAGGCACTTGTTAAGCATGGTGTTGAAATAGTTCAATCAAAAGAACTGCAAGAGTCAATTATAGATTTATATGAAATTTCATATATTGAAATAGTTGAGAATGCACGACTACAAGAAGGAAATTGGAATGCAATATTGCCTAATTGGTTAGAACTTATTTACAGAGATCCTAGTGACTTTAATTCCTCTGATGAACACAAAGCAAGGCCATTCGATTATCAAGAAATTGTTGATTCTAGAATGTTTAGAAGTTTTTTGACCTTCAATCGTTCTCAGAGAGTATATGACATACAAGTAAGAGCTAGTATGCTAGCAAAGCACCAAGAAATCATTAAACTCATAAACAAAGAACTATAATTGAAATAACGAAAGCACAACATCGTATAAATTAATCGTTTATTTACGAAAGCCCTCACGGATTTTCTAGTTGGTTTGTATTTACTAAATTAGGTGCTTATAACACGCAACAAACCATATGCAAACACGTTAGGCAGTATATGAAAAAGCTCATTATAATAACAATATTATCTCTTACAGTAAGTCTTGGTGTTTTAACTGACAATTTAGCTCTTTGGTTGAGTGTAGGTTTGGCTATTGGTGCTGGAGTTGGAACTTCCTTAATGAAACAAGGTGACAAAAAAGACGGTGGAGATTCATCTAATAATCATAACTAACAACACATATATGTAGTTGTTAAGTACTCCTAAAGGAAACCTTTTAGCTAAGGTTACTTATTCATTTTATTTTTATAGTTCCCTTTTTCAACATATCGATACACTTTACCGTCTTCATCTCTTTCAAAAATATATTCATCTCCCAATTCACCATTTTCTTTTATATGGCGAAAAGTATCACCTTTAATATGTTTAAAAAACCTCATTCCATATTTTGGTCTGTTTTCTGGCAATTGTAAAACTACCAAGCCTTCTCCCCAAGTTGAAATGTAGACAGAACTGTTCCACGGATTCATATTATAGAAACCTGTATAATCATCCAGATGAACTTTTGGTGTATTCGTTTTCTTTTTTATAGGTTGTACTTTACTTAAAATTTGTCTAATCCCATTTAAATATTTAAAAGTGCTAGATCTATTCGCATTGATCATAATAGCATAGCCCATTTTTGTCGTTGCATTTAGCTGTAGCATGGATACAAAACCTGGACAAGTACCACCGTGCATTACCCAATCATCACCATTGGAACCCTTGCTTACGGTAAACCCAAGACCCCATGCATTCTCATAGCCCTTGCCAGTAATTTCTAAACTGTGCATGCTTCTTATTGTTGATGGCTTTAAAATTTCTGCTGTAGATGCATCTCGTAACCTAAATTGCCATGAAGCATATTTTGCTAAGTCATCAATGGAAGTCCAAAGTCCCATTGCTGGTTTCATTGCTTTAAATTCGTAACCGCCTTTTATTATTGGTTCACGAGTTCCATCTCTATTGATAGCAGTATAACCAACAGCTCTCCTATGATCATCTGTTTTCATTTCCATATAAGTTGAGGTCATTTTTAATGGACTGATTACCTCATTCATAAGGTATGTTTCATAAGGCATGCCTGAAACCTGTTCAATAATCTCCCCTAGCAGAGCATATCCTACATTACTATATTTTACATTAGTTCCAACTTCACTTTCAGTTTCCATATTCTTAAGGATAGAACGAAACTCTTTTTTTGAAGGAAAGAGAAAGTTGGGGCCGGTAAAATAAGGATGTCCTGTATTGCTAGGCAACCCAGAAGAATGTGATAGCAAAGATCGTACTGAAACAGCTCCTCCTTCTGGAAACTTCTGCTTCACCTTGTAAAAAGGTAGGATGTCTTTAACCAGATCATCTAAGTTAAGTTTTCTTTTGTCTACCAATTTCATGATAGCGACAGCTGTAAATGATTTTGTCATAGAACAGATGCTACAAATAGTTGAAAGACCTGCTTTATTCTGCTGCTCTAAGTCTGATTTACCAAAGGCTCCTGACCAGAGTGTTTTTTGATCTTTAACAACCACAGCAGTGATGCTAGGAATGTTTTCAAAATCTTTCTGGGTATCCAACCACACTTCTATTAATTTAAAAGCGTCTTGGTAATTCTTGGTGTTCTCTTGCGCATGCGTTAAGGACGCAACAAGACACAGGAATAATGATATACTTATTTTTTTCATCTTTTGATGGTTTTGTAAATATTGAAATTCTAACTATTTTTTTACTCGGTAAGAAGAGAAGTTAGGATGCTATACTGGCACCAAATTCCTAAAGTCCTTCCAGACTCTTAATCTTTAAATCCTCCCATGGGATGTCATAAATTTGCATTACGCAAGAGAGTGCTTTTATTTTTATGAAACGTTCATTGTTTTTGAGAGGCATACTCTCTAAAAGCTGTTTTGAAGAATTGTTCTGTGTAGTTTTTAAAGAGAATTTTTTTGGATGAATTAACTTAGAGTTTATCCCTTTATAGCTTATATTAAATGGACTATTTGGTAATTTAACCCAAACTTGTTTACTGTCTTCTACATCGATATTTGCATGCTTAATATTTGAGGACAAACCAACACTTAACATCTTGAAATTTCCTTTAGCGGTTATTTGTTCTGCAATATTGTCAATTGAAACTATTGATGCATTAGATGTAATATTGAGGCTTGTAGCTTCTTTAATGAGAACAAAATCTGAAAATGTTACGTCAAGACTACCTATTTTCCATTGGTTAACCTCAAAGTTGGTATAAGCTCCTTTTATGGATGTATTAGGCCCGCTAATTTTATTTGCTTGCAGTAATACATAACTTAAGTCCGCATTTAAATTTGTTATTTCATCAGAAATAATCACTTTACCATGTCTGACAGTTATGTGTAGTTGGGTATATCTTGGGATTTTAATTTTCAGTGTTTTATTTACAATAGCTCGTTTTGACAATGATCTGACATTTTTGTTTGGAAGCTTACTTTTTTTAACCTTAGCTATTAGATTCGCCTTAGAACTTAGACTTTCTGTAGTTTCTTTTGTCGGTTGTTTATTCTTTCTTGATTTCCACATTGATTTGCGTTCTTCCTTCGTTTTATTAAACCAACGTTTTCCAATTGGTTCATTGTTTTCTTTCTGCCACTTTACGAGATATGCGTTCCCTTCTTCAATATAAGCGACATAATTAAACTCTCCAGAATTTTCTTTTAACTTAGGATCACTAGGTTTAGCTTCTTTTTTTCGATTAGGGCTAGAAGAAACATTTTTGAATATTTCCATTTCAGTTTTTATAGTTTCAAGCTGAGTGTTATCTAAAAAATACCCTTGATAGTATCCATGCTTATCTAAATTAGATCCTGACTTATCTACTAAAATTGAACTAATGAATATTTTATTATTCTGTTTGTTTGCTTTGAAATTCCATTTTTTAAAATAGGCATCGACTTCTTTTTGTGATAGCCCTTCAATATCCATTACAGCTTCAATTGTCACAGTATTATCGTCTGTTAATTCAAACTCTATATTTGTGTATTTACTATTTAATTCAATAACAACACCGTCTTTTACTGAAAATTCAAGTTGCTTCGTTTTAGTTAAGGTTTGTCCATAGCTGTTCGTTAGGCTTAATACCATTCCTAAAAGGAAGAACATATAATTGTTGGCTCTAAGTAATTTCATTTTTCTTATTTTTTGTTGCAGTTATTTGCTCATTTAATTCTTGTAATAATTCTAATTGAAGTTTTAGGTTGTTAATTAAAACATTGATGCTTAATGAATTTGGACCTTCCTCATTCATTTCTGAAATAAGATTTTTGTATTCCTCTTTTAGAAGAGAAAGACGCTTCATATACCGAGTAACAAAAGCCTGACTTTCGCTATTATTTTCTATATCTGATAAGGTTTGGTTAATATTAGTTATATAGAAACTTTCAATTTCTTCCAATTCTGGAGAAATACTCTTCAAAGTATATGCAACTAATTCTTTCTTTTGATTGAAAGGACTGCCTAGTGTCATATAAGATATTCCTGCAATACCTATAAAAACTAAAACAGAGGCGGCAATTCTAAAACCAGAAAAAGTAGTCCTTTTTTTTATGGGTAACTCTTTGTAGAGTTGTTCTATAAAAAGATCTTCATGGTTTGCTTTTCGTTTGTGATTTACCAAACGATCTTGCTCAAATAATTTTTTAAGATTCTGTTCCATAACCTTTTCGTTTTAATAATTGTCTTAGTTTAATTTTTCCTCTCATCAGTTGTGTTCTTGATGCGATTACTGAAATATTCAAAACTTCTGAAATCTCCTCATGATCATATCCTTCAATTAAGTATAGCATCAATACAAACTTGTATTTATCTGGAAGTTTATCAATGTTTTTCTTTACATCTTTAAGTACTATTGAGCTGTCAAACTCCCAATTGTCATCGTCTTCTTTTTCTATATTAAAAACATGTGATTCATTTAATGTAATTACATCTAATTCTTTCTTTTTTAAAAAATTAAGACATTTGTGTATTACAATTTTTTTAAGCCATGCTCCAAAAGTTACTTCTGCCTTAAACTGATGAATATTTTTAAATGCACTTAAAAAAGATTCTTGAATTAAATCATCAGCATTATCAGGATTCTTCAGTAAACGCATGGCAATGTTATACATCGCTTGATTGTATGTTCTATACAGCTCTATTTGAGCACGTTTATTATTTGATTTACATTCTTCGATCAACTTTACTTGATGCATATTTCAATTGGTTAATTGTGAGCTGCGATAAATACAACGCTACATAAATAAAGACAATTCATGATTTGAAGCGTTGCAGAAACTTTCTAAATTTAGAAAACAATAGCTAAAGCTAAGCAAAGGAAGCCTCAAATTACTTAATAAGTAAACAAAAGAACGTGCTGCAACACCATGTATAATCAATTACTTTTTCTATTGAATTCGGAAAGCTCTCGTTGCTAAACAATTGGTCTCTCACTTTTTACTAACTTAGTGCTCAACGCAATTAACTTGACACCAACCTTTATATCCAATAAAATTATGAAGCTATTTAAAACAATTTTATTCATTGCCTTTATTTCATCAATCATGCATTGTAATCTCTATGCTCAGAACATTACTCTTATTCATGCAGGAAAATTACTTGCAGTTCCTGGAGAGGGTGTTATTACAGAAAAAACATTAGTTATTGAAAATGGTGTGATTTCTAGTATTAAAGATGGATTTCTAAGTCCTGCTGATTTAGGATTTTCTAATGATAGCGTTAAGCTTGTTGATCTTAGTAAAAAGTTTGTAATGCCTGGGTTTATAGACATGCATACTCATATTACAGGAGAACGTGATCCCAAAAAAAACCCTCACGAATGGACAACACTTAATGACGAGGATTTTGCATTTGCAGCAATTCCATATTTAAAGACAACATTAAAGAGTGGTTTTACAACAGTAAGAAATTTAGGCGCAAGTTATACTAATATTAATGCTATAAAAAGAGCTCTACAAAAAGGAATCATTGAAGGCCCAAGAATTATTTCTGCAACAGGAGCAGTATCAGCTACTGGTGGTCACGGAGATTCTCACGGATATAAATCTGAAATACTGAATGCTTTTGATAAAAGTGTTGGTGTTTGTGATGGTTCAGATGATTGTAGAAGAGCCGTTAGAGCCCTTGTAAAACAAGGAGCAGATGTTATTAAAATTACAGCAACTGGTGGTGTGTTAAGCAATACCTCGGCTGGTGTTGGACAACAATTAACAGACGCAGAGTTACTCTCAATTGTAGAAACTGCTCATTCTCTTGGGAGAAAAGTAGCTGCACATGCTCATTCTTCAGATGGTATAAACGCTGCATTAAAAGCGGGTGTTAATTCTATAGAACACGGTTCATATTTAGATAACGAATCTGTTAAACTTTTTAAAAAAACGAAAGCCTATTTGGTTCCTACATTACTAGCAGGTGTTTGGCTGAGTGAAGAAATGGAAATTAATAAAAATATCCCTCCTGCAATACTCGAAAAAATTAAACAAGTAGTTCCTGTAGTTGAAGCATCTTTTAAAAGAGCCTTAAAAGGTAAGGTAAAGATAGCTTTCGGTACAGACTCTGGAGTAAGTAAACATGGTACAAATGCAAGAGAGTTCGTATTAATGGTGAAATATGGAATGGATAGTGAAGAAGCTATTAAATCAGCCACTGTAAATGCTGCGGAATTATTGGGTATGTATGATAAAATTGGGTCTATAGAAAACGGAAAAATTGCTGACATAATTGCTGTCGATGGTGATCCTCTAAAAGATATTAGTATTTTATTAAACGTTCAATTTGTAATGAAATCAGGAGTGATATTCAAGAAATAACTGAAGTATAGCACCATGTATAATCATTTGTGTCTTCTAGTGAACTCAGAGCCTTCGCCGGGAAACAATAGGTCTCTCACTTTTCACTAACTTAGTGCTCAACGCAACCAAGTACAAACATCCAGTGCTTTATTATAACCAAACGCTAAGATTCCCGCTTTCTCGGGAAATAGAATATGATTAAGTTTTTTAGACTATTCAAACACAATTTTACTTTTGTAAAATCAAAGCTCTTGAAGAGCTTTGGTGAGGATACAAATAGTATCTTAAACATCAAATAATGATAAAGTTTTTTAGAACAATTAGAAAAGACCTTATGGAGAAAAATAAAACAGGTAAATACCTCAAATATGCAATAGGTGAGATTGTCCTTGTGGTGATTGGGATTTTGATAGCATTAAGTATTAATAATTGGAATGAGGTTAGAAAAATGCAACTTCAAGAGCAGGATTTTCTTCAAGGGCTAGAAATAGAATTCAAAATTAATCATGATCGACTAGTAAAAGTGATGCAAACAAGTCAACAATCAATAGAAAATGCTAATGAATTGATGACCTATTTTAATCAAGATATTAGTGAGATTAAAGAAGTTAAATTTGATTCGATGTTGTATAATTTTCAAGACGTGTGGACTTTCAATCCTCGAAAAGGCCTATTAAATTCAATCATTGCCTCTGGGAAAATTAATCTTATCTCAAATGTTGAATTAAAAAATCAACTGGCTTCATTTGAAGATTTGGTTAATGATGTGCAAGAAGAACTAGATGCAATTAGTGAACTAAACGCCAGATATAATGCAACTATTGATGAATATATTAATTTTGGAAGACAACATATAATTGGATATAAAATTTTTGTGAATGCGGGATTTAAATCAGATTATAATCGTTTTTTCAAAGACATTCGTGTCTATAACCTTATTAACAATATAACAACTTGGCGTTTTGATGCTAAAGAAGAGGAAATAGAACAATTACAATCAATAGATAGAATTTTAGTCTTAATAAATAAAGAACTCAATTATGATTAAATTTTTCAGACTATTCGAACTCAATTTTGTCTCTGCAAAATCAAAGCTCTTGAAGAGATTTGGTGAGAATACAAATAGTACCTTAAACATCAAATAATGATAAAGTTTTTTAGAACAATTAGAAAAGACCTTATGGAAAAAAACAAAACAGGCAGATACTTTAAATATGCCATTGGAGAAATTTTGCTTGTTGTGATTGGAATATTGATTGCCTTACAGATTAACAATTGGAATGAAAATCAACAATTAAAACAAGTAGAGAAAGCTTCACTTAACGCGTTATTAAGTGAATTTAATGAAAATGAAATTTCCATTCAGAAATGCCTTAATAATATTAAAAAAAGAAGATTGTTTGCCGATACTCTTAGAATAATGATTGGCCCAAAATTAACGACTGTTTCAATTGACAAGACCAATTATTTAATTGGAAGCATAAGTACAACTAATAAATGTATTATTTCAAAAGACGCTCTTGGCGATATTAAAAGCTCAGGAAAGCTTAATCTTTTAAGTAACAAAGATATTCGGCAAAATATAAGCAAGTGGACTTCCCTACTAGATGAACTTCAAGGTGAAGAAAATGATTGGGCGCAAGAGTTTGCTAATCAATTTATACCCTACGCTAATAAATGGATCATGTGGGATGATGTTGACGTTAGCTTCAATGAAGAAGATAGCCGTTATTTTAAGTCCCCTTTTACTGTAGACCCAAGAGGCATGTTACAACAAAAAGAGTTTTCAAATATTATGGCGATTCAATATTGGAGAATTAATAGAGGAGAAGTCAGAACAAATTCATTAGGCACCCAAAACAATAAACTGATTGCTCTTATAGAAGAAGAGTTAAAAACAAACTAACCAATGATTAAATTTTTTAGCAAAATACGTTACAACCTTATGGGAACTGGAAAAACAGGCAAGTATTTAAAATACGCTATTGGAGAGATTGCGTTAGTAATGATTGGTATTTTATTAGCATTGCAAGTAAATACATGGAATGAAAGCAAAAAAGCAACTACTAATTTTAATAAGTCATTAGAAAGTGTATTTAATGACCTAAAAGTTGATCTTGTTAGAGTTCAGAATGTTATTGCTTATTATAAAGAAATTGATACCATTGTTGATAAGATTATCAATGGTAAGCATTCTAAGGATGATTATAGGAAATTTAGTGCGCTAGGCCGAATCATATTTACTAAATATGAATTCCAGGTCACAGATATGGGTTATAATGCATTAATGAAAAACGCTGAAAATATACCTGTTGGACATGAACAACTTTTAGCAGAATTAAATCAGCAATATCTCAGAACAAAAGAAAATGTTGAAGATAGATTCAATGGTTTAAATAATCTAGTTACAAGTAATCATAAGCGCTATGCTCTTAAATACCCATGGTTTAGCCAAAGAGATTCAATAAATATTGAGAGAAGTGTACAGTACTATGCAAACAATCCAATATTCAAAAATGAAGTAAATTTGTTTAAAGTTTTTGGGCCGAAGGATTATGGAAGAAGTATTCAAAATTTTTACGGACAAGGTTTGTCCTTATACCTTATGTTAAAAACAATCCTTAAAGACAAAAGTCCACTGCCTCATTTTTTTCCAAAAAATACTGAAGGTTTTGACGCTATTAAAAACGATTATTTAGGCAACTATATAAGTGAAAGGGGCAACAACCTAATTATAAAAAAGAAAAATGATTTTCTATTTGTTTTTCGTGATGATGTGGCAACTGCAGCTTTATTAACCATGATTTCAGAGGATACCTTTTATAACCATAGAAATGGGATTACATTAACCTTTATAAGAGATGAATCTAATAAGGTTATTAGTTGGTATAATGGATTTACTACTATTCGTAAAATAGAAGATAATGATTAAATTTTTTAGAAAAATCCGTCAAAATTCACTTATGAAAAATAAAACAGGTAAATACCTCAAATATGCAATAGGTGAGATTGTCCTTGTGGTGATTGGAATTCTCATTGCTTTAAATGTGAATAATTTAAATGAAAACAGGAAAAAAGATGCTAAGATTATTGAAGCTTTAAAAGAAATTCATCGAGATCTTTCTGAAGATATTATAGAAAGCAATGGTTGGATATCAAATTATAGTCGTGAAGATTCAATTACTAATATACTTATGTCAAAAAAAATGTCTGTTGACGATTTCAAAGGATTTCAAGGCCTAATGTACGTCTCAACTGCCGCAAGCTATTATGATTTGAAAATTAACAGCAACGGGTATGAGTTATTAATGGAAAATAGTGATAATATTCCTGAGAAATACCAAGCATTATTAAAATCTCTCAAAAAAATATATATAAATGACAAAGGAAGTTTAGATGAGAGTTTGAAGTCTTCAATAGATGCAATAAAGGATTATATCTATCATTTAAAAGAAAATACACCTTGGTTTAATGAGGTGTTTTATAACAATACTCTTACCCCCAATGCCATTGAATTTTTTCGCAATGATTCTTATTTTAAAAATCATTTGACTCAGTATTATCTCCTCTCAATTGGGAATTATTATGGAGATTTATATCAGTTTCGAATAGACGCGGAAAAAAGTTACGAAGAACTAACCAACCTATTAGGGCTTGAAGATCTCGTTGCTTCAGATTCTACTTATCATAAAATTCATGCAAAGGATTACGAACACTTTCTTGGTACTTATAAAGAAGATACTACCAACACTGTAATTATAAGCATTGAATCTAATAAATTATTTTATCAATGGAATGATCGTGAGAAGGTTCGGTTATTCCCAACCACCAAAGGTTCCTTCATACATGAACTTGACCCAAGTTTTAACAGTATTCAATTAGATTCAACAGGTAAGACAATAAGTCATCATTGGCACACAGGAAAAAGGCAAGCTTTAATGAAAAAAACAGATTAAGACGAAAGGCTAATAACCTGTATAATCAATTTGTATTTGCTAAATTAGATGCTTAAATACGCAAGGAATCTTATGCCAGCGTATTGATAATCCTTTAGCATATTAAAACCATAAAACGTATAATCATGAAAATTTCAAAACCGTTTATTATAGTGTGCCTTTTAATATTCCTTATTGGATGTGATAAAGAAGTAGAAGAAGGTGTTATGAAAAGTGATCTCTCAAAAGATGTTGAAATGGTCACTGATTATGGCAGTATTATCATACGCTTGTCGGATGAAACACCTATCCATCGGAATAACTTTATAAAATTAGTAAATCAAAAATTTTATGATAGCATTGCATTTCATAGGGTGATTGAAAATTTTGTTGTTCAAGGAGGAAATCCAACGACAAAACCTTCTGAAGAATATAAGGGTAATGGAGATCCTAAACTGTCTTATACAATTGAGTCTGAAATAAATGATAAACTGTTTCACAAACGCGGGGCATTAGGAGCCGCTAGAACAGGAGGTATTTCCAATCGGAAACGTTTGTCAAGCGGATTACAATTTTATATTGTGCAAAGAGGAGTGTATGTAGACAGTACTTTAAACATTGCATTAGAAAGAATTAACAAGCAATTGACATATAATACTGTAGTGAATAGACCGGGAATTAGTGATGATATTGATGCCTTAGCAAGTTTTAGAGAAAAAGTTTTCTTAAAAGAGGAGAAAGAGTTTACTAAAAAAGATACACTACAATTTAACTCTTTAAGATCTAAGGTCGATTTATATAATATTGATTCTTTAGCAAAGGTTGAATATGAAAACATGACAAAAAAGTATGATTTTCCGGAAGGCCGTCGTGAGGTGTATAAAACCATTGGAGGGACACCACACTTAGATCAAAGTTATACAGTTTTCGGACAGGTTGTTAAAGGAATGGATGTAGTTGATAGTATTGCTGTTGTTAAGACAAATAAAGCTGGTAAACCCCTGAATGATGTGCGAATAATTTCTGCAAAGATGATTAAAAGAATACTTTATTAAAAAATAAAATTTTAATTAGGTATATATAAGTTAATTGCTGGTTTTTGTCTCTTTAATTAACTAATAGAAATGTTAATCTCTTAAAACTTATACTCACTCAAAGATTTCGGAAACTTCTCAGGGTTTGCAGCTAAGTGATAACGAGGATCATCAATATCTTCTTCTATTACTTGATGGAAAATCGGACTGGCTTTGTACAATAATACTTTACAATCGGCACTCAAATGCTTTAAGGTAATTTTCTTATCCGCTGCTTGGTATTTTTCAACCAAAACAAAAATAGCTTCCAGTGCAGAGTGATCAGAAACACGAGATTCTACAAAATCGATTTCTACTTTATCAGGGTCGTTTTTTACGTCAAACTTATCATTAAAAGCAGAGATACTTCCAAAGAATAAAGGTCCCCAAATCTCATAGACTTTGGTTCCGTCTTCTTTAATACGCTTTCTTGAACGAATGCGTTTTGCATTTTCCCAAGAGAATACCAAAGCACTTACAATAACACCTGCAATAACTGCAATGGCTAAATCGAAAATCACGGTCAATGAAGACACTAAGATTAAGACAATTAAATCGGCTACAGGAATCTTGTTCATGATTCTAAAACTAGACCAAGCAAAGGTTCCAATCACCACCATAAACATCACTCCAACAAGGGCAGCAATCGGTACTTGTTCAATATAAGAAGAAGCAAATAAGATAAATATCAATAGCATCAAGGCTGCAGTAATTCCAGACAAGCGTCCTCTACCACCTCCTTTGATGTTGATGATAGATTGACCAATCATGGCACAACCACCCATTCCTCCAAACAAACCAGTAATAATATTAGCACCACCTTGTGCCATACATTCACGGTTTGAATTTCCACGAGTTTCTGTTAGATCATCAATTAAATTTAAAGTCATTAGAGATTCTATCAAGCCAATTGCTGCTAAGATTAATGCGTAAGGAAAGATGAATCGTAAAGTTGTAAAGTCTAAAGGAATTTTAGAGAAGGTTTCTAATACTGGTACTGGGAAACCTCCTTGTAAACCTTCACCACCACCATCGCGAATAAATGACCCAACTGTGGCAACATCTAAATTAGAAAAGATCACAATTCCAGCAACCACCAATATAGCTATCAATGCTTCTGGTAATTTCTTTGTGGCTTTGATTTTTGGTAATCCCCACATGATGAGCATGGTTAAGCCAACCAAGCTTAGCATTTTCCAGAAAGCTCCATTAGAAAACAATTGTTCAAACCAAACCCCAGGTGTGCTCCAAAATGAAGTTCCTTCTGATACTAAATTAGGAAACATTCCTAGTTGAGATGTGAAAATCACAATAGCCAGACCATTTACAAATCCCATCATTACTGGATGTGGAATTAAACGAACAAATTTCCCAAGTTTTAAAACACCTGCCAACATCTGAATTCCTCCCATTAATATGACCGTCAAAAATAAGTAGTACAACCCTAAATTTTCACCTTCTGCACCCATCGCATTTCCTTCACTTACCAAACTTACCATCACAACTGCCAAAGCACCCGTAGCACCAGAAATCATTCCAGGTCTTCCTCCAAAAATAGAAGTAATCAATCCAACCATAAATGCAGCATACAACCCTACTAAAGGGTCAACTCCAGCTACAAAAGCAAAAGCTACAGCTTCAGGAACCAATGCTAGTGCAACGGTAATTCCAGAAAGCACATCGTTCTGTACGTTTTTTACTCTTTTTCTAATGAATGCATTCATGATGAATCGTGTTTTTTACAAGTCGGCAAAGATAGTAGAATATCCAAAAACAGTTGTATGTTAATGAGATATCTTACCTATGATAGGTTTCGAAAACCAAATGTATGTTAGCGTATGTCTTTTTTAATGCTTCGTCAGTGTCTTCTTGACTTTTAAATTCAGCAATAGTAATTCCTTCCTCAGTTTGGGGTGTTAGTTTTCCTTCGTAATTAGTATGCATTAAAAACCAATGGGTTTCTTTCAGCCTGTTTTCATTCTTTAGAAAGAATAGATGGTATGTAGTCAGTAAAAATTCATCTAATTGAAGATCAGGAATTCCACATTCTTCTTCTACTTCCCTTAAGGCAGTAGTTTCGATGCTTTCGCCTTTTTCAATTCTTCCTTTTGGAAGATCCCATTTACTTCCTCTGTAAATAAAAAGAAATTCTTTTTTTTGATTTAAAACCAAACCACCAGCAGCGGTAATCACTTTAAAATGTGTCAAGAAGCTTGCCCAACATTTGTTGATTTCTTTACAAAATAAAATCACTCCATTAATTTTATTTCTTTTTAACTTATGGACAATTTCTTCGACAACTACGGTCTCAAAATCATACACTTCAAAACCTAATCCAATTTGTGGAGAATCTGTTAGGATAATAGGCTTATCATTGATAAAAACTTTATACATTTGTGCGTATGATTTTACACAAAGATACTGCAAAAAAAACAGCCGAATTATTACTTCAAATTAAGGCGATAAAGCTAAATCCATCAGATCCATTTACTTGGGCATCTGGCTGGAAATCACCAATTTACTGTGACAATAGAATTACGTTGTCTTATCCTTCGGTACGTGTTTTCTTGAAAGAAGAAATAGCGAAGATTGTAGAGAAGCAATATGGTAAACCCGACGTAATTGCGGGTGTTGCTACTGGTGCAATTGCTATTGGTATTTTGGTGGCACAAGAATTAGGTGTTCCTTTTGTGTATGTGAGACCAGAACCTAAAAAGCATGGTCGTAAGAATCAGATTGAAGGGTTTTTAGAGAGCGGACAGAATGTTGTTGTGATTGAAGATCTGATTAGTACGGGAAAGAGTAGTTTAAATGCAGTGAAGGCTTTAAAAGAAGAAGGAGCTGTGGTAAAAGGAATGGTAGCAATTTTCTCTTATGAGTTTAATATTGCTGCTGAAAACTTTAAAAATAGTAATGTGAATTTAATGACTCTAAGCAACTATTCTAGTATGTTAGAGCAGGCAGTAGATAGTAAATATATTTCGGATAGCGAACTGGACACTTTGCAACAGTGGAGAGAAGATCCGGGTAATTGGAATAATTAGTATTATGAATATAGACGGAGCAAAAGTAACGGTAAATAAGTCAGCTGAAGAATCGTATCATTTCTTTAGAGCCTTAGAGAATTTTGAACAGCTCATGCCAGAGAGCACTCAGAAATTTGAGGTTGAGGGAGATTCATTTTTATTTGCTTTAAAAGGAATGCCTGAAATTCGTTTGGTTTTGGGAGAAAGTATTGAGTTCTCTAAAGTAAGCTTAGCAGCTGCCAGCAGTAAACTGTCTTTTACATTGTCTGCACATATTGATGATGTTTCTTCAACTTCGAGTGAAGTTCAATTAAAATTTGAAGGCGATTTTAACCCCATGATGGCAATGATGGTAAAAAAACCATTGACTTCTTTTATTGATACACTTACTGATAATTTAGCTAAACTTTAGCCAAAGAAATTTCTTTGATTCCGAATTCTACAATAGAATCATCTTCTAGTTGAACTTGAAGGTTTCCTTGTGGAGAAACTCCTTTGATCATTCCCATAAAAAACGACTTCGTTTCTTCATTTTTAAACGCAGTAGGTTGATCTTTTTTGTAAAGATTGTTGAGGTAATCATCGTAGATCGTCGTAAAACTTCCTTTTTCTAATTGAAGTACTCTAACTTGAATCCTTTTTTTAAGATCCTGCATGATTTCATCTAAATTAAATTCTTTTTTTAGAATTTTCTTTAAAGAGCTAGCGTTATAAATGTGACTAGGGAATTTTTCTTGATTCACATTAAGCCCAATACCAATGACAGCATTTTTAATTTCTTGGTTTTTGAAAGTAGTTTCAACTAAGATTCCACAAATCTTCTTATTTCCTGACATTATGTCGTTAGGCCATTTGATGGTTAAATCGGGGACTGACATTGATGCTAAACAGTCAAAAACAGCTAGTGAAATGACAAAATTAAGATATGATTGCTGTGCTATTTTTAAGTTTTCAAAACGAGTAAATATGCTGAAAGTCAGGTTTTTAAAAGGTTCAGAGTGCCATGAGCTATTCATTTGTCCTCTGCCTGAATTTTGCTCATCAGTTACAGCAATAGTGTAGTTGTTTAATACAGAATTTTGCGCCAATTCTTTTAAAAAAGAATTGGTAGAGTCGATGGCACTAAGTTTGATTATTTTCAAGTGTTAAAGAATACGTAAACTAGTTAAACAATACGCAATATAATTGCAAAAAAGTAATAACTTTGTTTTTGCAACTTAAAAATTTTTAATGACGAAAAAACCAGTAAGTGCTGATGATTTAATCTCCGTGATTATAAAGGGGATTGATGATGTAAAAGGAGAAGATATTCAGTTATTGGATTTAAGAGAAATAGAAAACACAGTATGTGATTATTTTGTCATCTGCTCTGGGAATTCAAATACTCAAGTAAACGCTATATCAGGATCTATTCAAAAAACTGTAGGAAAGGAATTAAAAGACAAGCCTTGGCATATAGAAGGGCAAAATAATTCTGAGTGGGTTTTAATGGATTATGTGAATGTTGTTGTGCATGTTTTTCAAAAGCATGTAAGAGAGTTTTATGATATAGAAAGCCTTTGGGGCGATGCTAAGATTACTCAAATTAGTCCCAATTAATTTAATTTTTTGATAGTAAGAGATGAGCGAAAAGAATAAAAATAATAAAAATAATAATGAAAAGGCGCCTAAGTTTAAATTCAATATGTATTGGGTTTATGGAGCCATTTTTGTCGCTTTTATAGCAATTAGCTTTTTAAACGATAGTTCATTATCTACTAAAAAGATATCTACAAATAAATTCTTCAAGGTTTTAGAATCTAACGATGTTGAGAAGGTTTTAATTATCAATAAGAATATTGCTGAGGTATATATTAAAAATGAATCACTTTCGAAAAACGATTATAAACAGCAAACTAAATCTGCTTTTTTCAGAAAAGGTTCTGCGATGTTTCAATACAATTTCGGAGATCTTCAAAATTTTGAGAACAAGCTAAATCAATCTAAAAGAGCAAACAGTTTAGATTTTGATGTAGATTCTGATACTCGAGGGAGTCTATTAGATTCTGTAATTGGCTTTTTACCATTCATTCTACTGATAGCTATATGGATTTTCTTCATGAGAAGAATGTCTGGCGGCGGTGGCGGCGGTGGAGCTGGCGGCCAAATATTTAACATTGGAAAGTCCAAAGCAAAGTTATTTGATAACGATACTAAGGTAAAGACAAGCTTTAAAGATGTTGCTGGTTTGGAAGGAGCAAAAGAAGAAGTACAAGAAATTGTAGACTTTTTGAAGAGCCCTGAAAAATATACAGCTTTAGGAGGGAAGATACCTAAAGGAGCCTTATTAGTAGGACCTCCAGGAACAGGTAAAACATTATTAGCGAAAGCAGTTGCCGGTGAGGCAGGAGTCCCATTCTTTTCTCTATCTGGATCCGATTTTGTGGAAATGTTTGTTGGAGTTGGAGCGTCTAGAGTTCGTGATTTGTTTAAACAAGCACAACAAAAATCGCCATCTATTATTTTTATTGATGAAATTGATGCCATTGGTAGAGCTAGAGGAAAAAATAGCATGACAGGTGGAAATGATGAAAGAGAAAATACATTAAATCAATTACTGACAGAGATGGACGGGTTTGGTACTGATACAAATGTTATCGTACTAGGAGCCACAAATAGAGCAGATGTATTAGACAAAGCTTTAATGAGAGCTGGACGTTTTGATCGTCAGATTTATGTTGACTTACCAGACATTAAAGAACGTAGAGAAATTTTTGAAGTACATATCAAACCTTTGAAATTAGCTAAGGATGTTAAAGTCGAGTTTTTAGCACAACAAACGCCAGGTTTCTCAGGAGCTGATATTGCGAATATGTGTAATGAAGCAGCTTTAATAGCCGCTAGGCATAATAAAAAAGCAATTCATCATCAAGATTTCTTAGATGCTGTCGATAGAATTGTTGGAGGTTTAGAAAAGAAAAATAAAGTGATTACTCCGAAAGAAAAGGAGACAATTGCTTTCCATGAGGCTGGTCATGCAACTGTTAGTTGGATGTTAGAACATGCTGCTCCTTTAGTGAAAGTAACTATTGTTCCTAGAGGGCAAAGTTTAGGAGCTGCTTGGTACTTACCTGCAGAGAGAATGATTGTACAAACAGAGCAAATGTTAGATGAGATGTGTGCTACACTTGGAGGTAGAGCCGCAGAAAAAATTATCTTTGATAAGATATCTACAGGAGCTTTAAGTGATTTGGAAAAAGTTACAAAGCAAGCTAGAGCTATGGTAACTGTTTATGGATTGAATGAGAAAGTAGGAAATATCACATACTATGATTCATCAGGAAATGATGCTTTTATAAAGCCATATAGTGAGGATACTGCTAAAACAATTGATCAGGAGATTTCTAAAATGATAGAAATTCAATACGAAAGAGCGATAGAAATTTTAAAAGGACATAGAGAAAAATTAACAACTCTTGCTAAGTTGTTATTAGAGAAGGAGGTTATTTTTAAAGATGATTTGGTGAAAATCTTCGGAGAAAGACCTTTTGATAAAAAAGATGAAAAAGAAACTGGTGAAGAAGAAGTAACTGAAGAAAATAATAGTTAGTTTTTTTAATGAGTTTTTTTAAGAAAATATTTAATAAACCATCCAAAGACCAAGAACTGAAACAACAAGAGGTTCATTTGTCTTTGGATGATGCTTTTGTTCATCACTTTATTAATAAAGGAGGAAAATTCTTATACTGTATTTCAGAAGATGAAATTGCAGGTAACTTGCATCAAATATTTTTAGAAAACAACTGGAAAGAAACTACTTGTGTAGAAACAGGTCTTAAAAGTTACCTTGAAAAAAATAACATTACTTCGAATACTGAGTTTGAAAAAACGTCACCTTTTTTTACTACTTGTGAGCATTTGATTTCTGATAATGGAGATATTCTTTTCTCTTCGAATCAACTAAGCACACATAAAATTGCATCCTTAACAGATGATTTTATTGTTTTTGCTAGAACAAGTCAGCTTGTAAAAAATACTGGGCAAGGGTTAACAGGAATTAAATCAAACTTTAAAGGAAATATTCCAACCAATATTAGTGCTGTTAAGAACTATACTTTGAAAAATGATGATGATAATTTTTTAAATTATGGTAATAGCAATGCGAAAAACTTATATTTGCTGCTTTTAGAAGATTTATAATATGAGTAGCTTTTTAAAGCGAAGTCTTTCTGGTTTAGTTTATGTAATTCTTTTTGCAAGCGCGATTCTTTTTTCAAATGAATCTTATATTATACTTACATCAATTTTCGGGCTGGTATGTATTTGGGAATTCTCTAAATTAATTAATTACAAAAGCCCAACACCTTATTTACTTTTTTTTAGTTCTTCCATTCTGGTTGGTCTAGAAAGTTTAACTACTACAGTGGTTTTAATTATGCTAATAATTGCTCTTTCTGGAGCATTGCATGTTATATATCATTTGTTTTCTAAAAACACTAAATATCCTAAAAATGCGTACCAAAAAGAAGATCTTTCGGTAAGGTATATCGTTCTGTCGTTTGTTTTTCTATTATTAATTCCATTTTTGAATGGAGTATATGAACCTTACGTAATGCTTTATTTGTTATTACTGATATGGTCAAATGATAGTTTTGCGTATTTGATTGGTAAGAATTTTGGAAAGCGAAAACTATTCGAAAGTGTTTCTCCGAAGAAAACAATAGAAGGATTTATAGGAGGCGTTGTGTTTACAATTATAACAGGAATAGTAATATCACATTACTCTGAGCTATTTTCTATAACTCATTGGGTTATATTGTCATTAATTGCCTCTGTGTTAGGTACCATTGGAGACTTAATAGAATCAAAATTTAAAAGACAAGCTAATATTAAAGATAGCGGTACTATTATGCCTGGGCATGGAGGATTGTTAGATCGATTAGATAGCTTGTTGTTTGTTGCACCCTTTGTATATTTGTACATCCATTATATAATCTAGAAAATGCTACATTTTCATAAAGAAGGCTATAAAATCATTACAATAACATTTGTTTTTGTAATCGCCGGAATATTTATTTCAGAAAGGTTTATTGAACTTTTTTGGTTGCTCAAGACTGTACAAGTGCTATTGCTAGTTTTATTAGCTCTAATACTTCAGTTTTTTAGAAATCCTAAAAGGGAAACACAAATCAATGATCAACAAATTATAGCACCAGTAGATGGTAAAGTTGTTGTTATTGAAGAAGTTGAAGAACCTGAATATTTCAAAGGAAAAAGAATTCAAGTTTCTATATTTATGTCGCCTTTAAATGTGCATGTTACTCGATATGCTTTAGGAGGAATTGTAAAGTATAGTAAGTATCATCCAGGAAAATACTTGGTAGCATGGCATCCAAAAGCTTCCACAGAAAATGAAAGAACTACCATTGTGGTAGAAAATAAAACGTTTGGAGAAGTTTTATACAGACAGATTGCTGGAGCAATGGCAAAAAGAATTGTAAACTATGCTGTTGTAGGAGATGAAGTTGTTCAGGGTACTGATGCTGGATTTATAAAATTTGGGAGTAGAGTAGATGTTTACTTACCTTTAGGAACAAATGTAACAGTAAAGATTGGCGATAAAGTAAAAGGGGGAGTGCAAGTAATAGCAGAAAATTAAATGGATACTGATTTAGATAAAGAGTTTAATAAGGCTTTTCATCGACTTTCTGAACTCAAAGAAAGTTTGCCTCCAGATGTTATGCTTAAATTGTATGCTTATTACAAACAAGCTACTTCAGGAGATATCTTTTCTTTCAATAACGAACCAGATGTTCGTAATGCATTTAAATTTAACGCTTGGACACAATTAAATGGGATGTCTCAAGATGAAGCGAAACAAGAATATATCAATCTTGCAAAAGAGATTTAACAACGATTAATCTTATATAATAAAATGAAAAAAATAAGCGTATTAGTTCTCATACTTTTCGTTGCTTTTCAAATGACATCTTGTAAGTCAGAAAAGAAAGAAGAAAAGAAAACAAAGAAAGAAGAAAAGGAGTCGACAGCAGCATTTGTGTTGAATAAAGCAAAAAACTCAGTAGAATGGATTGCTTATAAGACTACAGAAAAGATTCCGGTAAAAGGAAAATTTAAGAAAGTGAATATTACCTCTGGAGGAGAAGGGAACACTATTAAAGAGGCAATTAACAATGCAGAGTTTTCAATTCCTGTAAGTAGTATTTTTACTTCTGACACAAGTAGAGATTATAAAATCAGAAAATTCTTTTTTGGAATTATGGAAGCTACGGAGTTGTTGTCGGGTAAATTAGTTATTGAAGACGACACAAAAGGTTATGCTGAGATTACGATGAATGGACTTACAGAAAAGCTTGCTTTTACTTACGAAATCATCGAGAAAGAATTTAAAATGTCTGCAACTATGGATGTGTTAAATTGGAATGCAAAGCAATCTGTAGATTCATTGAATGATGCTTGTAAAGAATTGCATAAAGGATTGGATGGTGTTACCAAAACTTGGTCTGAAGTAGCAATTAGTATTTCATCAACTTTCGAATAAATGTAACTATAGAATACATAAAAAGGCCGCCAATTGGCGGCCTTTTTATGTATTTAAATCTTCTAAGGCATCTATCAATATTGGGTATTTAAAGCTAAAACCTGTGCCCTTAATTTTTTCAGAAGAAACCCTGCTACCATTTAATAGTATAGTAGCCATTTCACCAAAAACTAATTTAAGAATAAGGCTTGGTAGCCCTATTGATAAAAATGGTTTTTTTAAGGATTTTGCTAAAATCTTTGAGAACAATTTATTGGTTTGATGTTCTGGACTAACAGCATTAAATGCACCTTCTATAGATTCATCTTCAAGAGCTTTGATGTACATTTCGCACAGATCATCAATATGGATCCATGGCATGTATTGCTTTCCATTTCCTAGAGGAGTTATAATTGGAGTTTTCATTTTTGATAAGGCCCCTCCGTTTTTGCTCAAAACGATACCAGTTCTAATCGCTACTTTTCTGATGTTTTTATTGTTACATTTAAAAACAGAACCTTCCCATTGTTGACATACTTCACCTAAAAAATCATCATTGGGTTGATGTGATTCTTCAAAAACAGTATTGCTAGTTATTGAACCATAATATCCAATTGCAGATGAAGAAATAAAAGCTTTGATTGGAATTTTAAGTTTACGAACTGTTTGAAGTAATAATTCTGTTGACTGAACTCTACTATCAATAATAATTTTTTTTCTTTTTTCAGTCCATTTCTTATCTGCTATTCCAGCACCTGCCAAATGAATAATATAATCTAAATCTACAAAAGCCTTTTCATCAATGTATCTTTCATCTACATCCCAAAGAAATGTTTGATAACCATTGACAATCTTTTTACTTCTGCTTAATAACCTTACTTCATATCCTTTAGATTGAAGTAAGATTGATAATCTTTTTCCAATCAATCCTGTGCCGCCAGAAATTAATACTTTTCTCATTTTATAAAAATACAAAAACCGCAGCCTATAAAGACTGCGGTTTTAATATAAATACTATATACAGAGATTTACTTAATCTCTTTCATTGCATTATTAATTAACGTTTTTAGGTGGTTTTTATGAGCTTTTGTAGCCACATTACCCGTTCCGTTACTAACCCAAGTTCTAATGTTCTTAAGGTTATAAATTGCCATAGATTGAGAGGCAACAGTAAATCTGCCAGCTGCTCTTCCTGTAACCATATTAATTAGCCTTTTGGTATACACTGCTTGTAAGTTTTGACGAAAAGAATTAATACTTCCATATACGTCTGGCTTAAACATTGCATTGTTTAAGTCGGTCATGAAAGAAGATAACTTATATTGGTTTCCGTACAATTCAGAATCAGAAAGTCTCTGTAATGTGTTAGGGTGCATAATATGAGCTAACACTCTTGTTTGATAACTTAAAACTTGAGCATGAATTTTTGGATCTTCTGGTCCACCAAAGAAGTTATATCCTCTTCTTTGTCTTGCTAAATAATTATAAATTTCTTTAGGTGCTTTAAAAGCATTAGGAGCAAATACGTACTTTTTAAGTGCAGCGAATGCTCTTTTTTGATCTGCTAAGCTAACAGGAGTATATGGCTGTGTTCCTCCTTCTTGACCAAAAGTAGAACGATCTACATATACACCTCCAATAAATCTAGAGATTACATCTCCAGCTCTGGCAGCTTGACCATTTAAAGTGAAGTAAGCTCTGATTAAATCCATGTACGTTTTATCTTTCTGAGAAAAACGATTTTGAATTTTTGGCATCATAGAGTTTACCAACTCAAATCTATTGATTGAGTATGTAATCTGATCATTAGATAAATCACCAGTCATTACGCGAGGGTCGATTGCTTTTCCTGGAGAACGCATATCATCTGCATCATTACCAAAAATTAATTTTGGTTCTGTAGATCTTGCTAATACAGCATTTCTTTCTGCTTTATTTTTGAAATCTTTATATCCAAACTCAATCGCCCAAACATCATAAGGACCTAAATCCATATCAGAAAATTGACCTTGCTTGCTTTTGTCGTTTGTTAAGTTAATTCCAGCGTAATCCATTACAGAGCCAGTTAATGCTTTTCCTTTGATAAAGGCAGCATCTGCTAATTGCTCAGGTGAAAACAATTGACTTGCTTTCATGTTGTGGTTTAGCCCTAATGTATGTCCAACTTCATGCATGATTAAAGACTTCATTGCTTCTTTCTTCATTCTTTTCATTTCTAAATCTGAAGCTCCAGTAGCTTGAAGAACAGTATTTCCAAACATCAAGTTTTCATGCATCATATGTCCTTTTGAACAGAACATAGGGTTATTTTTTTCTTGAAATTTTTTAATTTCTAGTTCTTCAGAAGTTTCTAAAAACATGTTTGAAGCTGCGTCATCATATAACCTTTCTCCAAATACTCTATTGGTAAAGTGAACATATTCTAACATGATATCTGCTCCTAAAATCTCACCCGTTCTTGGGTTTACAAAGCTAGGACCATAACCACCAAATGGAGGGTTAGGAGAAGAAGTCCAACGTAACACGTTGTAACGAACATCACCTGCATCCCACTCAGCATCATCTGGTTGTACTTTTACAACCATAGCATTTCTAAATCCAGCTTTCTCAAAACCTCTATTCCAAGCTAAAACACCTTCTTTAATTGTTTCTCTCCATTCTAATGGAGTTGAGTTTTCAATCCACCAAGTAATTGGGGTTACTGGCTCGGAAACTGCAGCGTTAGGGTTTTTCTTAACTAATCTCCATCGGTGTACTAAATCTCTGTAATTAACAGTTCCAGTAGCAGTCATGTCATTCGTTTCAGTTAGGAAATACCCAACTCTTGCATCATCCATTCTAGGTTTATAACCGTCTTCAGGCATGTTCATGAATGTATGAAATACCTTGATTGAGACATTTCTTCCATCTGTTACGGCAGCAGACCCTCCATTTAAAACTGTTGGATTGCTGTAAACATATTCTGTTTTAATATTTGTGTTCTCAGGGTAATTTTTGATTTCTTCTATTTTAGACTTGTTTTTGTCGAAACGACCAAGGCTAAAAGCAAATGGAGATTGACCAGGGAATCTTGGTCCTTTAACTCTTGTCAATGTTTCAGATAAGAATAGTCCAGTAGCATCAATTAAATATTCTCCTTTTTTATCATCAGCAAATAATACTTTAGAACTTGCTATAGTAGCATCACTAATGTTTGCTTTTGCAGATTTTGAAATGGCGTTATTCTTATCAAAATAGAAAGAAGTATTAGGAGCGTAAAAATCAATTTTATTATAGTATTTTTTTATGTGAAAAACACTAGATCCACCATAAGCTCCTCTAAACATACCTGCATCAGTAACTGCATCCGCAATTTGAGAGAAATAGATATAATCTTTATTTAATTGATCTTTTGTAACTACCATTTTTACAGCTCCTGTAATTGTGTCTTGGTAAATGGTAAACAACCCTTCAATTTTTTTACTGCTTTTTGTAAGCGTAGCAATACTCTTTTTTGGTTTTGGCTTCGGTTTTGGCTTCGCAACTTGCTCGGTTTTACCTTTTTTCTTCTTTTTCTTCTTTCTTTGAGCATCCATGTCCTGCACACCAATAATAGCAAACATTAAAATAAATGACCAAAGAATGCGTAAATTTCTTGAATTCATGATTTTTATAATTTGAAGTTGATTAAACAATATAGCAAGATAATTGATACTTGCCTTTATTCTTGTTAAGAATTTTATAAAATTCCGTATTTTATAAAGACGGTTTATTTATAAATGTGTTACAAAATTTAACAAAAAGGAAAGAATTTAAGGCAGCGGTTTAAGGATTTATAAGCTTCTCTTAGACTCCTTTATAAGTTTAAGAAACTATCAAGAATATTTAATTGATCTTAGCGACCTCTTCTTCTTCCCATTCGATTATTTCTCATTTCAACCATTTTTCTTTGAACGGTTGCCTGATAATCATTTTTTGTAATTTCTTTTCCTTTTTCTGGAGCCTCAATTTTTATTTTTTCCTTTGGGTTGATCACAATTTTTGAACATAGCATCGTGGTGTTTCCCGCACTTACCTCTAAGATAAGTCCTGGTAGTCCCCAATATTCAGCTGGACCATGACCTACTGGAATTTCCATAGTATACCACGCCTCAACTGCAGTCATTTTTACCTCAGTATTTTTATTTTCAGTGCTTTTTTCTGAAGTATTCGACGCAACGTTACTCCAAGAAAACTCGAACCAAGTTAATTCAGAAGTAGGTATAAATGCTGTTGCTTTGAAAGAGAGATATTGTCCTATCTGTTTTGATTCTGAACCCATTTTCCATTCTATTGGCTGCAATTTATCTTTCACTAAAAATCGTTTACCATAGAATTCTTGTTTCTGTACCAAGGTTTTCTCTTTTACATTTTTGTATTGCTCTCCTCTAGAGAAATTTCCTCCCCATGAATCTGTAGCACCTGAAATGGCATCAGCTTTTACCTCTTCTTTAAATACAGCTTCTTCTTTATTAAAAGTCAATACAAATGTCTTCTCTAATCGACCTTTAAGGCGATTAGCTATTTGTTTTTTTTGTGCTTCACTCATTCTAGCACCCCAGTTTCCTAATTGCATTGTTGATTTCGAAAAATAAAAAGCTTGCCCTTGAAACTCTTGAGCTTGCGGTTTAAACGATACTAATACTAGGAAAATTAACGGAATGAATTTTAAAATAAGTGATTTCATATCTAAGGTGTTGTTAATATTGTTTAACAAATATACTAAAAGATTAAACATAATAATGTTTTTAGCAAAAAATTAACACCATCAAAACATTAAGACCTAGAGTTTAAGCTGTTTGTATTAAGATGGATACTATGATCTATATTGGGAAGCATAATTCTGTTTTTTGAAATTTTTATGCCACCTAAGAGTGTTCAGTTACATAAATAAGGCTAGGAGTTAAGTAAATACATTACAAGTTTAATACAACAACAGTGCAACAAGATGAATTCGTTAATGCTATTTGGAGAAGATTAAAAAAGTTGATGCATTAGACTTATCTTTGTTTAGAACTTCTATGTTTTTTTATGATTCATTATTTTGTTAAAAGAGTTTTTATATTTCTATTAATATCCTTTGCTTTTCAATCTTGTTTTCGGATGAGGACTTCTGACCGGAAAACAAAAAAGGCTTTTGTAGAAAAGAAAATTCCTTTTACGATTAAAAAATATTCTTTAAAAACAGTCGATTACCCTATTAGGATGGTAAGTAGTCTTTATGATGCTGATAAAGATGTTGCTATCTTCTTTGTGCATGGAGCACCTGGAGCCTCGGACAATTATTATACTTATTTACAAGATTCATTATTGTTGAGTAAAGCAAACTTATATAGTATTGATAGACCTGGATATGGCTTTTCTAATTTTGGAAAATCTGAAACAGCTATTAAGAAACAATCTGAAGTTGTTGCTGAGATTATTGATAGTTTACCAGAACAAAAGGTAATTATTTTGGGGCATTCATACGGTGGACCTATAGCTTCATATTCCAGTTTGTTAACACCAAAAATAAAAAGAGTTTTGATGTTAGCACCAGCAATTGACCCGAAGAACGAAAAGATCTTTTGGTTTGCTTACATCTCTAAATGGAAATTAACCAAATGGATGGTGCCTGGAGCATTAGGTGTTGCAGGAGATGAAAAGTTTACACATGTTGAGGAGTTAGAAAAACTAAAAGATAGTTGGAAAGAAGTGAAAGTTCCAGTAATTCATATACACGGAACAAAAGATATCATAGTCCCGTTTGAGAATATTAAGTTTTCAACCCAAAAATTCAACCCTCAGTATTTAGATACTATTGTACTTAAAGATGAAAATCATTTTCTACCTTGGAAACGCTATCAATTGGTGAAGTCTGAGCTTTTAAAATTATTGGGTGAGTTGTAAGGATTACCGGCCATCTTTGCTCTTTATGTTTGCCTCACAAAGTTGAATAATCTCATCAATTCTTTTTAATCTAGTTGTCTCTCTCTTCCCTTGGCTTAACCAATACAGGTAGTTCTTTCTATAACTTCGAGCAAAGCCTTGATAATTTTGAAATGCTGTTTTATTGTTGTCAAAGGCTTTTTGTAGATCTTCAGGGATAATTCCATTCTCAACATCATCTAAAGCTGTCCAAGAACCGTTCTTTTTACCTGTTTGAATAATAGCAAATCCGCTTTCATGCATCAAGTTAGCTGCAGATAATTCTTTGATGTATCTTTTATTTAAAGCACTCCAAACACTTTTTGGGTTTCTAGCACAGAAGTATTGTCTTCGTTTACCATCTCCTAAACTTTTTACAGTTGAGTCTATCCAGCCGAAACACAAGGCTACTTTAACGGCTTCTTCCCAACGCATACTGGGAATTCCAGTTTCAATCTTGTAAAAAATTAAGAAAACACCATTTGAAGTATTATGGTTGTGTTTCAACCACTCATACCAATCCACATCGCGATGAAAATATAAATGCTCCTTATCAGTCAAACTTATTTAATTTTATCCAAAAAAGGTTTCATTTCTAAAAGTTGAATATCATCTCTTAAACGTAATTCTTTTAAAAACCAGCTTTTATGTCCAGCCCCATAGGTGATTAAAATGCGTTTATTTTGATTTTTATACTTTTCTAATGCTTTATGAATGTTCCAATAATGGGCAATATTAATATTATCCCAACCGCCTAAACCTAACTCTACATTAAACAATCGATTGTAGGTCTTAAGTCTAATTTTATATATACTATCGTAAGTGTCTGTATGAATAAAATACGGATCATTTCTATTGCCTGTGGCTTTCATAATAGAGTCTGATTTTCTATTGTCATTTCTATATGCTGCCCAATCCTTTTTTCTGGTTGAATCTTGACTGATAGCGCGTAATTTTCTTTGACGTTCTTGAGCCATCGGAAGTGTCCATCCAGCTGTTGGAATAATTTCGAAATCCATGGTCTTAGACAAAGGGAAAATAACGTCTTTGTATTCAGGGAAACGAATGACACGAGGTTCAGAGATACTATCATCTCGTTTAAATCCATCTATTGCAACTTTAAATCTGTCGGGAGGTATTTCGGTCAAAATAATATCTGGATTAATTTCCTTAATAAGCTTAGTGAGTACATCCAAATTAAACTCTTTTTGAGTTAGATGACCACTATGGATGGTACCAAGAACCAAAACCTCATTCTTCACATCTTTTTTGCAACTTGATAGGATCAAAGACGTAAGAAGTAGAAGTTGTATAAATGATTTCATAGGCTATCTTCTAATTAGTCCAGAAGGAAAAGTTACAATACTTTCATGACCATTTGCTCCAACTGCAGCCACACCAAAAAAGAAATTATCTACGACGATTCCTTCTAGTGTAAATTGTGTAATATCTTGTACATATTTAAAATGATCCCAAGTAGGGGAAGTTGTATCTCTCCAATAAACCTTATAACCTTTAGCACCATCAACTTTATCCCAAGAAAGTTTTACTGCAGGCCGAACGGCACCACCGATTTTTACATTTTTAGGAGCCGGTGGAGCCCAAGCAATTGTTGCTAAGTTGATCGCATTAACTGCTGTTAGCTTGTTGGCATATTCAAAATTCACAAACTTAACTTTATCACCGTATTCTATACCGTCCTTGGTACGAATATCTTGATGTTGTTGCGTGTAATTTTCATGCATTTCCATGATTCTAATCCCTGCAAAACCAGCATCGTTAAAGGGTCTATGATGTCCACCACGACCAAAACGATCCAATCGATAAATCATTTTCGGATTCATTTCAGGCATATACGTTTGTACAGTTCCATGAATGTAACGAGCAAGTTGACGAGAAATTCCATCGACTTCTCCGCCATAAAAACGTCTGGAACGTCTTTGTCTTTCTGTTTCTGTTGGAGGAGTTGGTTCAGAGAAAATTCTGAAAGTACGATTGTCAATGACACCATCTACACCTGTAATATTTCCGATCATGTCATTATTCATAATCCCAATGATTTCCCACCCTTTTTCTTTTGCGTAAGCAGCTAGTCCTTTACCTCCAAATAAACCTTGTTCTTCACCAGAAAGACCAACATAAATAATGCTATTCTCAAATTTATATTTAGACAATACTCTTGAAGCTTCAATAGTACCAGCCATTCCAGAAGCGTTATCGTTAGCACCCGGAGAATCTGAAGTAAAATCAGTTGCTGTAGATACACGAGAATCAATATCACCGCTCATAATAATATATCTGTTCGGGTATTTTGTTCCTTTTTGAACAGCAAGAACGTTTACGACCATTACATCGTGAACAATTCTGTTATTGGTTCCTTTTTTCACCAAATCTTGTTGGTAAAATACATCAAGACAGTTATTACAGTTAGAGGAGACTTTATCGAATTCAGATTTTATCCATCGACGGGCAGCACCAATCCCTCTGGTTTTAGAAACAGTATCACTCAATGTATGTCTTGTTCCAAAATTCGCTAGTGTTGTAATATCATTTTTAATCCTTTCAGTACTCACATTGTTGATGATGTCATAGACTCTTATGTCTGTCTGTGCTTGAATTGAGCTAGCAAAAAGAATTGCAAAAAGTAAAATAATTTTTTTCATTTTAGTTTGTTTTAAAGTTCCAAAAGGGAATTTGCACTAAGGTAAAATTAACAGTATCTTTTTTTCTTTTCCTTTTTCTCGTAATTTTTAACAGATGTTTTCCAGGTGTTAAATTTTTGATATCTAGATAGGTTTCAAAACCTAATCTTTTATTTTTACTACTAGCAGCAATAAATTTAGCATCCTGCCTAACATTATCAATATAAACATCGTGAACAATATTAAATGTTTTGTAATATTCTATTCGTAGACTATCTCTTTTTTTTCTTTCTATTCTTGAAAAACGATTGCCAAACATAGTAAATCCACGATCCATACCACGTAGATCTTTTGAAGGTTTTAATCCTTCATTAAATGAAAACAATCGATCTTCAACATTAGTATCAAAGTCCATAAATACTTTTAAATAGGGGTCTAGTATTGTCTTAGATGGTATGGCAGCAACATCTATAAAATCATTATCCTCTAATAGCATGTCTTCATAGTTCCTAGAGCTTGCATAATATTTTGAAGAATCCCTATCAATATCTAAGTAATTAGAATCTCTATAATCAAAAGTGAAAAAATACAGTATACCAACATAAACTGGAACTAAAATAAAACTCAAACGCCTTCCGAATCGATTGTCTAAGAAGTTATACACCAAAGGTCTATATAGAAATGACAGTGTTATTAAACTAAAGATTCTGTATAAAGGAAAATAGATTTTAGCAGTCCATTTTTTTTTCTTTAGAAAACCTTGAGTAATAAAATCAATAAATGTTAAAAGTGCTCCAATTAGGGTAAAAATAATGAGCCCTATTCCTATATATACTAATATGTCTTCAAACAGGCCTTCAAAATCGTTATTAAGGAATATAAAAGCAATACTCAACAAAGCAACTATAAATAGAAAACAAGCGAGAAAATAAAAAATAAATAAAAATGATACAGCGAATAGTACACTACAATAATTTTCTAATGTGGCAATATACTTATCAAAAGAGCCAATTTTTTTGCTAAGGTATTTTGTAAACTTTGGAGCGTAATTTAATTCTTCGTAATCAATATCACCAGATACATAACGTAAACCTAAGGCTCCAATCCATAAGCCTCTTAAGATTACATGAATCAATAAATTGGCAATTAAAATCCAACAACAAATTTTTGCAGCAAACCATAATAGAGTATCCACGATACGATCATTGTGTTCTGCGATGTCTAGTTTTATTCCGATTGGTTCCGTAACAGAAAACAAACCAAATATGGCAAAACCTGAAATTAGTAGTTCTAATTGCCAACTTTCTTGCTGAAGTTTATCTAGTAGTTCTCTAAAAGCCGAGTTCTTGTAATCCTTACTCATATTTTCTTGAAAAGCTTAAAGATAACGACTTTACAAACAACAAAAAAACCAGCTCATAAATGAACTGGTTTTGTAAAGTTTGGTTGGTGTTTTTTATTCGTTGTCTAATTTTTTAGTTAGATTAAATCCAACAAATAAAGCAATTCCAGCCATTAAGAAAATTGTACCTGTATAGGCAACCCCTTCTTCAATATTCATATTGTAATATAAAATTGAACCAATAAAGATTCCTGCTCCAACTCCCATTAATAGGACAGCTAAGTTTAAGATAAATACTTTCCAAAACGGCGCTGGAGTTTTTGAATCTCCTCGTGAGAAAATTTTTGCTTCTATTCCTTTTTCTATTAATGCTAATCGTTCTTTGTTTCTTGTTGAAAAGAATAAATAGAAAACTCCGAAGATTGATCCAAATATGATTGCTAAAATTGTTATTTCCATAATGTTTATTTTAAATGATTAATTTTATCGTATTTGTAGGGTATGACATCCCTATCTATAAAAAGGTTACAAAAAAATAAAAAAAATATTATTTAGTAAATATTGTAACCTTTTTATCATAAAAACTGTCATTATATATAATGACTATTAACGACGACCAACTATATATTGATAGAGTATTAAAAGGAGATACGAATGCTTTCTCTTTTCTTGTAGAAAAGTATAAGGATATGGTATTTACTTTGGCTATTAAAGTAACTAGAAATAGGGAAGAAGCTGAAGAAGTGTCGCAAGACAGTTTCATTAAAGCTTTTAAATCTTTAAAAAGTTTTAAAGGTGATTCTAAGTTCTCTACTTGGCTTTATAAAATTGGATATAACAATTGTATGGATCGAGTAAAGAAGAACGCAAGAAGGTATAATACCAGTGGTATTGATGAAGTAGTAGAAAATAGAATCCAGTCTTCAGACAATACGATGCAGATTATAGAAAGGAAAGAAAGAGCCGTTTTAATGGAGGAGTGCTTACAAGAGTTACCAGAAGATGAACGAACCATTGTGTGGTTGTTTTATTATAAAGAATTGAGTTTAAAAGAATTAATTGAAGTAACTTCGTATTCAGAGACGAATATTAAGGTGAAATTACATAGGGCTAGGAAAAAGCTTTTAACTATAGTAGAAGAAAAATTAGAACCTGAAATGATAAACCATTATGGAAGAAAATAAAAAAATACAGTTAGATGCTTTTGTGAAAAAGCAAATTCAAGAAGCACTTTTAGAATCTCCATCGAAAGATTTTACCAAAAATCTTATGAATGTCTTAACACAAGAAGAAACTTCAAAAGTAACTAAGTATGTTCCATTGATTTCTAAAAAAGTATGGTTTGCTCTTGCTGCTGTTTTTGTAGCTATTTTCTTTATACCGTTTCAAAAACAAGAAGGAGGTTTACTAGAAAAAGTTTCTCTAGATTTTTCTTTCTTTGACAAAATAAGCTCAGCAGGAATATTTGATGGGTTCTCAATACCAACAACAGCATTTTATGGTTTGTTACTGTTTTCTGTGATGGTTTTAGCTCAAGCGTATTACTTAAAAGGTTATTTCAGTAAACGTATTTCAGGTTTATAAAAAAGTAACTGAGCTAATTTTTCCATTTGTTATTTCATAAATAGCAACACCATTTATTTTTCTGCCACTAGCCGTAACTAACTCTTCATCAATAATTGTATTACCGCTTTCTATGCGTTTAATAATCTCACAATGCAAGTCTTTATTGTTTCTGAAAAAAGCAGTATACCTTCGTCTTAATTCTTTAACACCTTCATATCGAAGATTTCTTGGGTAATCATATACTTTAACATCATCAGCATATACTTTTACAAAAGCATTAATATCTCTATTGTTATAAGCTTCTAACTGTTTTTCAATGACAAACCTAGGAGCTTCTTCACCTACAATAGACATTTTTGTTCCATCTGGACTTACCGTGATTCTCGAAATATTTTGAATCTGACTATCCTCTATGGTAAAAAACACACTCCAATCGGTATCTGTTTTTGGATTGAATCGTAGAATCTGATTTTTTCTTGCCAATAATATTGATCCATCTGCTAACCAACAAATGTCTTCATATTTACCATTCAACTCAATAACTTTAGCAGTTCTTAATTTTATAACATCCAATGAGCGAATTTCCCATTCACTATTTTTCTTACTGATATAACTAACCATATTGGTGTTAGGAATGCGATGAAGCGACCGACCGATATTTTTTTGTAAAGTGAAATTCGTTTTGTGTTTTAAATCACTTGTAACTAGATTCAGACCACCTTTTCCTATTACTGAGGAAACTACTATTTTATCACTGTGCCAAAAAGGATATGCTACGACCAAATTCCGAATCAACTCTTTAGAGTTTCCAGTATTGATGTCATATTGATAAAAGCGTTGCAATCCAGATTCATCTAAACGAACAGCAGATATATTCTCTGAACCAGGAATTCTTTGTGGAGAATATTCACCACCCTTAGGAGTAGAATTGATAAAAATTTTCTTACCTGTTGTAATGTCATATTTTACTATATCGGTTTGTCCTTGTCTAGTTGAAGAAAACAAAACAGTATTGTTATCATAAAAATGAGGTTGACTATCGTATCCTTTATTGCTAGAAATGTTCTTTTTGTTAACCAGTTGATATACACTATCTGTTTTGATTAAATCAAATAAATAAACTTCTGTATTAGTTTGAGCGAATACGTTAGCAGAAATAAAAGCGAGTAAAAATGATAGTTTTTTCATGGATTATTCTAATGAATGTTTTTTTTGAAATTGAACAGAATGTAAGTAACATAAAGGACCTAATGAGGCATACATAAAACCTGGTACTCCATACTGTAAGCCTATTTGAATCCTAGCAAGTATAAAAGAAGCTGCTCCTACCAACACAAATATAAGAAAATGACGGGTGTAGAATAACAATTGATACTTGTTTGGATGCTCTTTGTCTTTTTTATAAACTCTATAGTACATCAAAGAAAAGCTAGCGAATATTAATGAAAAACCAATACTGTATATTTGAAAGAGTTGAGAAAAGTCATTAGCACTTGCCAATTCAGATTGACCTAAGGCCGAACTTAATAAAGATTTTACTGGAAAAATATAGAACAATACAGTAAATAACAGGATCATATTAAAAGTAATTATCCAGTTATCAATATGCTTGGTGCGCCTAAAAAAATTATAGTGTAGTTTCCATAAACCCATCATAACAAAAAAACTAACGGCAAAAGAGATAAAGTTAGGGAGTTCTTTTTGGAATGAAACAAGTTCTACTGAAGACCCTATATCTACAACCATTAAAGTCGCAGCAAAAGCAAAAACACCATCACTTAACGCTTCTAATCGGTTTTGAGAATGAGAAAAAAACATGGATATGTTGTTTGATTGGTATCAAATATAACTAAAAATAACATCTCATAAAATTTAGAATTCTATGAGATGTTATTTAATTTTAAATTGTTAGTGGTTACTTATTTAAAGCGATCCAATTGTCAATTTTATTTTCTAATAGGGCTAAAGGAATACATCCAGGAGCTAATACTTGATTATGAAATTCTCTGATATCGAATTTCTTACCTAAAGCAGTTGAAGCTCTAGCTCGTAATTCTCTAATTTTTAATTGCCCAATTTTATAGGATAAAGCTTGTCCAGGGTTTGCCATATACCTTTCAATTTCTGAAGTAATTCCGGCTTCACTCTCAGCCTCGTTATCTAAAGAATATTGAATTGCTTTTTCTCTAGACCAACCTTTCGCATGGAGTCCAGTATCTACCACCAATCGAATAGCTCTGTGCATTTCCATGCCTAACATTCCAAAATATTGATAAGGATCTGTATACAATCCGAGTTCTTTTCCTAAATTCTCGGTATATAAAGCCCATCCTTCTCCATAAGCACTATACCATAATGTCTTTCTAAAACTAGGTAAATTGGTGTTTTCTTGTTGTAAAGAAATTTGATAATGATGGCCAGGAATTGCCTCATGTAAAAACAACGCTTCGTCTTGAAAAACATTATAAGTTGCTGCATTTGGAATTGGAGTGTAAAAAATACCAGGTCTAGTTCCGTCTAAAGAACCAGGATTGTATTCTGCACTTGCGGAGGCTTCTCTAAATTTTTCAGTTTGTTTCACCACAAAAGCTGTTTTTGGCTTGTTTCCGAACAATTTCTCTAACTGAGGTTTCATTGTTTCATGAATGGTATTAAAATTGTCTAGAATACCTTTTGGCGTTTTGTAAGGCATCAACTCTTTGTTATCTCTTACATGATTAAAGAACTCTTTGATGGTTCCTTTAAAACCAACTTGTTCTTTTACTTTTTCCATTTCACTAAGAATACGAGCCACTTCTTTCAATCCAAGATTGTGAATTTCATCGGCAGTCATATCTGTCGTTGTGTAGTACTTAATAGAATGATTGTAATATTCATTTCCATTTGGAGTATCAGAAATACCACTGGTTTTTCTACTGGCTTTTAAATAGTCAGTTTTCAAGAAAGTGTACAAAGCATTAAAAGAAGGAATCAATTTACCAGTAAGCATATTCTTGTAATCCTTTGTCAATGATTTTTTATCATCAGCAGAAAAACTTTCAGGAAATTTTTTAATCGGACTATAAAACAAATGATCTTCTAATTTAGAAGTCGCTAAACCTTCAAATTGTGGAATTATCTTTTTGGTTAATGAAGCTGGTAATACAAAACCTTCTTTCATTCCTTGTTCCATTCTAGATTTAGCCGATTGTAACCAAGCATTAAAACCGTCCATACGTTGCAGCCATTTGTTATAATCTTCTACGGTTTCAAAAGGCTGTGCGCTAGAACCACTTGCTAATTGCCCTATTGTTAGATTGATTGTCCACATCTGATTGATAGGAAGCAGTAAGTCTTTTTTGAAGCTTAATTGTGCTAGGGTCATTCTAGTATCCCAGGCTAATATAGCTTTACTCGTTTTTTGGTCTTCTGTTAGATTTTCATCTTTAAAACCTTCAAGACCTATTGCATATTTTTCATAAAAAGCTTTTGCTTTTTCTTGAAATTCATCAGAAAGAAAGTCTGGAAATTGGTCATTATATCTATTATCTCCTGCAAATGTTGCACCAATAGGATTCAATTGTAAACCTCCTTGGTAATAATTCTCTAAAAATTGATTAAATGCCGTATTTTCTGTTACTTCAGTTTTTTCTTCTTTACAAGAAGTAAATAAAAGCATAAGGGCTACTATTGGTAAAATGATTTTCTTCATGATTGTATTTTTTGAATGGGCTTAAAATTAAGATAAATGTTTGTATTACCTAGTATCCATTTTTATTTACATGGTAAATACATTACGTGGTTGGGATTGGAATGTGTTTCAGAAACCTTAAAATCATAACGACCTATAATTTCAAACCCCATTTTTGTGTAAAATTTAATGGCTCTACCATTTTCTACCCAGACTTCTAGCCAAATTCCTTCTTGGTTGTTTTTCTTCCCAAGATCTATATTAAATTGCATGAGCTCTGCTCCTAAATTAAGCCCGTAACACTCTTTGAGAATGTACAAGCGTTCCATTTTGGTGACATTTTGGGAGACTACTTTTTCATGAGGGGTATTAAAAATGACTTTAGAAAAGCCTACTGCTTTGTTGTTGTAATAGATAAGATAGTATTCAAAAGCTGGGTTGGTCAATTCTTTTTTAAAGTTCTGAGTACTAAAGTTTTGAGCAATATAACTTTCAATATCCTTTTTAGGAGAACTATGACCATGAGCGGGAATAAAAGCTTCAACACTCAAAGGCGCTAAGGTTTCAATATGCTCTATAGTCGCTTTGAGGATTTTGATCATTTCAGTTGATTTTAGAATGTTTAAAGCTGATGAGTTAATAGCGTTAAAGGCTTCTTACTTGGTAACTCTTACCGTATAAGTAGCAATCAATTGATCATCAAAATATAAGTGGACATCATAAAACCCTCTGTTTTTAAATGGCAATTGTAAAGACAAATTGTTTCCTGTTTTTATTGCTTCAGGTTTCCTTATGGATTCATTATCACCAGTAACTATAGCAAACTTTATTTTATTGACATCTATCTCTTTTTTGAGTACATATTGAAATTTAACAGATTCATTTTCCATAATCTCATGATGCATTTTTTTAGGTAATAAATGCTTTGATAATGAATTGTAAGCACTACCATAAATAAGAGGTGCCTCTAAAAAATCTTTGAAGGCAGGAATATTTTTTTCTAACAAAGACCACTTAGAGTCTACTGGGTAATGATTTATAATAAATATTTCTGGATCACTTAAAAAATACCCGTCATTATAATCAAAAATAAATCTACCTTGTTCAGGATAAGAAATACCTGAAGCCCAAGTAGGGTCACATAGATACCATTTCTCGTTGATTTTTACAGCGTTCCAAGTGTGGTTAGGGTATTTAAAATCTTCTTCAGTTAATTCATTCATTTTTCCAATCCCAGGAACCATTGGAGCTTCAATACCAACAATTTCACTCATTTCCTTTATCAAATAAGAATACCCTGTACAAATTGTCTTTTTTCTTTTTAAGAGCTTTTTAAATAATTCTCTTTTTAATTTAGAGTTCCATTCTTCCAAGGCAATGGAATCATTGGCGAATTTTTTTCTCTTACGATTGTTTTTTTTGTACAATCTGTGATCATTAGCTATGTTGTGTGTGACCCACATATAAATAGCTCTAAATTTTTCAATATCTGTATCTAGATTTTGGGTAAGTAAAATGGTTAGTTTGTTTAGGTCTTTAAGCTTACTTTTTCGTTGACTTTTAGCAATATTGTCAGCTTTACTGAAATCAATATTTTTAAAATCAGTTTGCTGTGAATATGTTGAATGAATACAAAAAAGAGCAAGCCATAGAATACAAATCTTGTACATAAACTAAAGAAATTATTGCTTCGTTTTTTTAGACTTGTAACGTTTGTTATTGGCGAAAGCTCCTAAAAGTGCATTGTCATCTTCTTCTATAATAACGGTTAAAAATGTATTGTTGTTTTTTAGTGTTATTTCCTTCTTTTTAAAGCCTAAGTATGAGAAAACTAATACATCACCAGCGTTTAATTTTCGAGGAAATTTAAATTCACCTTTTCTATTTGTACTTGTACCTATTATTGTGCCTTTTAGATAGATGTTAACATCTGATAAAATTTCTGTTTCTGTATTGGTTTTACCTTTCACTATTCCTTTTACCTCAAAACTTTGTGCATAGCTTGAGCTAGCAACAAATACAAAGAGAAAGAAGAAGCTTAGAGTAGCTTTGATAACGGTTTTTTTTGATCGTGTAGTTTTCATAATTATATGCTTTAGAATTTAGTTCAAAACTAAGGCTCGTTTTTAGAATAAAAAACCAACATTGAGTCATTGATACTGAAACAGTAGCGAAAGTTACTTTTTATTGAGGGAATAAAAAAAAGATTAACAAAAAATGCTTGTTTTTTAAAATAAAGCCAAATAAAAAAAACCTCCTTGTTTTCACAAAGAGGTTTTATGTTTTATAAAATGAGATGCTGAATCAAGTTCAACATTATGATTTAATTACTTAATTAAATCATAACTACGTTTAATGAAGTTGGTTAACTCTTCACCATGCAATAGGTTTTGAGATAACTTCGCTAAATCAAAAGCTTGTCCGATTAAACGTTCACGCTTTTTGTCTGTTTTGGTATTTAAAATTTCTCCTACCAATTCGTGGTTGGTGTTCACAACTAAATTGTACATTTCTGGTAAGTTGCCCATACCCATCATTCCACCACCTCCAGAAGCGCTCATTTCTTTCATTCTACGCATAAATTCTGGTACAGTAATTAAGAACGGAGAAGCGTTAGAATCCATTGCTTCTAATTGAACAGTGTATGCCTGTTTTGGCACAGCACCTTCAATCATTGGTTTTAGTGTTTCTTTTTCTTCATCAGATAACTTAGAAATAACGGTATCTTCTTTCTTAATTAAATTATCGATATGATCTGCATCAACTCTTGCAAACTTTACTTTTTCATTAGACGTTTCTAGTTTCTGCATCAAATGAGAAATAATAGGAGAGTCCAATAAGATTACTTCATATCCTTTCTCTTTTGCATCTTGAATATAACTGTGTTGTGCATCTTTGTTTGCTGCATATAAAACGATATGATTTCCATCCTTATCGGTTTGAGCATCTTTCGTTTTTTCTAGTAATTCATCAAACGTAAAGTAAGAATTGTCTACCGTTGGATATAAAGCAAATTTTGTAGCCTTATCAAAGAACTTATCTTCAGATAGCATTCCGTATTCAATGATTACTTTGATATCATTCCATTTTGCTTCAAAGTCTTCGCGATTGTTTTTGAACAACGAAGTTAATTTATCAGCTACTTTCTTAGTAATATATCCTGAAATCTTCTTCACAGCACCATCGGCTTGTAAATAAGAACGAGAAACATTTAAAGGAATGTCTGGAGAATCAATCACACCTTTTAGCATTTGTAAGAAATCTGGTACAATTCCTTCTACATTGTCTGTTACAAATACTTGGTTTTGGTATAATTGGATTTTATCCTTTTGCATATCCATTGTTGGACTCAACTTAGGGAAGAATAAAATTCCAGTTAAGTTAAATGGATAATCTACATTTAAATGAATGTGAAATAAAGACTCTTCAAATTGCATTGGATACAATTCTCTGTAGAAATTGGTATAATCTTCATCTTCTAAATCTGCTGGTTTCTTAGTCCAAGCCGGGTCTGTGTTGTTGATGATTTTATCAACAGTAATTTGTTTGTGTGGTTCTGTAGTTTCCTTACCATCGTTATCTGTAGTAGTTGCAGGAGTAAACTCAGGATCGTTAATTTCTTCAGTTCCAAATTTAATAGGTACTTGGTTAAAACGATTGTATTTGTTTAATAATTCAGAAATTTTAGATTCTTCTAAGAATTCTGTAGAATCTTCAGCAATGTGTAAGATAATTTCCGTTCCTCTGTCAGATTTGTCGTGTTCAACTAACGTGTATTCAGGAGAACCATCACAACTCCAATGCGCTGCTTTTTCGTCTTTAAAAGACTTGGTGATGATCTCTACTTTGTCAGCGACCATAAAAGCAGAGTAAAAACCAAGTCCAAAATGACCGATAATTCCAGCTTCATTGTCTTTATACTTATCTAAAAATTCTTCAGCACCAGAGAATGCAATCTGATTGATGTATTTTTCAACTTCATCAGCAGTCATCCCTAAACCTTGATCTTTAATGGTCAGCGTTTTGTTGTCCTTGTCAATACTCACTTCAATTTTAGCATCACCCAATTCAGTTTTTGCTTCGCCAATAGAAATAAGGTGTTTTAATTTAGAAGTTGCATCTGTTCCGTTAGAAATAAGTTCACGTAAAAAGATTTCGTGATCCGAATACAAGAACTTTTTAATTAATGGAAAGATATTCTCTACCGATACATTAATGTTTCCTTTACTCATAATTTTATAGTTTGTTATAATTATTGTCTGTTATAGACTAGTCAAAAAAAATACCAAAGATTTTATTGTGACAAGATGACATAAAACAGCCACTCTCGGAGGAAAGTGGCTGCTTTAAGTTTTTGTATTCCAATTGAGGACTAATTCTTAATAGTTGTTGTTTTACTTATTGTAGGTTTGTTCTTTACGTGCTTTTCTAACCATTGATCTTGTTCCCAAAGCATGTGCATAATTGATTCTTTTGCTCTATAACCATGACTCTCCTTTGGCAACATTACCAAACGAACAGTAGCTCCTAATCCTTTTAAAGCATTAAAATAACGTTCACTTTGTAAAGGATATGTCCCTGAATTATTATCAGCAACTCCATGAATTAGTAATAATGGCGTTTTCATCTTATCTGCATGCATAAACGGAGACATGTTGTAATACACGTCTGGCGATTCCCAATAGCTACGTTCTTCACTTTGAAATCCAAAAGGAGTAAGTGTTCTATTATAAGCGCCACTTCGTGCTATTCCAGCAGCAAAAAGATTGGAATGCGATAGTAAATTAGCAGTCATAAATGCACCATAACTATGTCCACCTACAGCGACTCTATTTCTATCGATATACCCTAAATTGTCGACAGCATCAATAGCTGCTTTCCCATTACCAACCAA